>ERZ1370068.2734-contig-1866_pt1 | contig 34984 bp, 43 predicted proteins | sample MGYA00561227_ERZ1370068 | MGnify/ENA primary metagenome ERZ1370068 (study PRJEB38410, sample SAMEA6850437) | metagenome | study: Metagenomic assessment of the ecological functions of the soil: analysis of the soil microbiota associated with the...
CGGCCGTCGCGGCGGATGCTCGGCGAGTCCTCACGGCCGACGCGGCGCGATTCGTCGGCGCAGAAATGCTGCCGATGTCGCGCGACTCGATCGCGCAACCCCGAGTCGGCGTTGATGCGGAACGGAAATCACGCCGTCGGGCGTGGCCAGCGGCTTTTCCGGAACGCCCTTGAGCGCGCGTCTGCATGTACGCTCATCCAGATCGGCAGCGCGGCGACCGCGCCCGTTTCGTTGGTGCCGAGCGTCTTCGGCTGGTCGAAGCCGATCCACGCGACGCCGACCAGCGTCGGCGTTGAAGCCGCAGAACCACGCGTCGACGTTCTCGTTGGTCGTGCCCGTCTTGCCGGCGAGGTCGCTGCGGCCGAGCGACATGCGCGCGCGTCGCCGGTGCCGTACGCGATCACGTCGCTGCAGCAGCGACGTCATGACGAACGCGTTGCGCGGATCGATCGCGCGCTCGGCGGTTTCGCCGGCGACGATCGGCTTGGCCTCCGACAGCACGTTGCCGCGGGCGTCGACGACCTGCGCGATCAGGTACGGCGCGACGCGATAGCCGCCGTTGGCGAAGACCGCGTAGGCGGCCGACCATCTGCAGCGGCGTCGCCGCGCCGGCGCCCAGCGCCATGCGTGCAGGTAAGGCGGATGCAGCTTCGGATCGAAGCCGAAGCGCGCGATGTAGTCCTGCGCGTATTGCGGCGCCGATCGCCTGCAGCGACGCGGACGGTCACCAGGTTCTTCGACTTGCGCCAGCGCAGTGCGCAAGCGCATCGGGCCCGTCGAACTTGCCGTCGTAGTTCTTCGGCTCCCAGTCCTCGCCGCCGGCCTTGTCGCGGCAGGCACGAAGAACGGCGCGTCGTTGATCGACCGTCGCGGGCGTGAAGCCCTTTTCCAGCGCGGCGGAATAGATGAACGGCTTGAACGCCGAGCCCGGCTGGCGCATGCGCCTGCGTGACGTGGTTGAACTTGTTGCGGTCGAAGTCGAAGCCGCCGACCAGCGCCAGGATCGCGCCGTCGCGCGGGCCGCAATCGACGACGAAGCGCCGATTCGACCTGCGGCAGCTGCGCGATCGACCAGCGGCCCTTGTCGTCCGCGCGTCAGCCGGATGACGGCGCCGCGCGCGGATGCGCTGGTCGCCGCCGGCGACTTGTCGGTCGAGCGTGCGCGCGACGAACTTGAGGCCGTCGCCGCTGATGCCCGAGCGCGTCGCCGTCGCGCGATGACGGCCTTGACCTCGGTCGGCGCTCGCGTCGAGCACGACGGCCGGCATCAGATTGTCGCTGTCGGCGGCGTCCTGGAAGACCCGCTCGAGCGCCGGCTCCCGCTCCGGCGGGATCGGCCGGCAGGCTGACGAACGCCTCGGGCCCGCGATAGCCGTGCCGGCGGTCGTAGTCGATGCACGCCGCGCCGCACCGCGGCGTAGGCGGCCTCCTGGTCGGCCTTGCGAATCGTGGTCTAGACGGTGATGCCCTTGGTGTAGGCGTCCTCGCCGTAGGCGTCGAAGACGACCTGCCGCGCCATCTCGGCGACGTACTCGGCGTGCGTCGGCAGCGCGTCGCGAAGTCCCTGGCGGACGGCCAGTGGCGCGTTTTGTGCTTCCTGCGAACTGCGCGTCGGTGATGAAGCTTGAGGTCGTGCATCCGCCGCAGCACGTAGAGCTGGCGGGTCTTGGCGCGCTTGCGGGTTGGTGACCGGGTTGTAGGCGGACGGCGCCTTGGGCAGCCCGGCGAGCATCGCGGCTTCGGCGACGGTGACGTCCTTCAGCGGCTTGCCGAAGTAGATCTGCGACGGCCGGCGGCGAAGCCGTAGGCGCGCTGGCCGAGGAAGATCTGGTTGACGTAGAGCTCGAGGATCTCGTCCTTGGAGAGGTTGGCCTCGATCTTCCAGGCGAGCAGCACCTCCGCGCAGCTTGCGGGTGACCGGTCTTCTCGCGGGTCAGGAAGAAGTTGCGGGCGACCTGCATCGGTGATCGTGCCGGCCCCCTGCTGGGTTCCGGTGGCGAGGTTGGCCAGCGCCGCGCGCAGCGACGCTCAAATAGTCAACTCCGCCGTGCTGGTAGAAGCGCTCGTCTTCAGCGGCCAAAATCGCCTGTTTCATGACATCCGGGACTTCGCGGATGGTGACGATCGCACGTCGCTCCTCGCCGAATTCGCCCAGCAGGTCGCCTTCGGCCGAGACGATCCGCAGCGGGATCTTCGGCTGGTAGTCGGTCAGCGCCTCGAGAGACGGCAGCGTGGGCTACAAGCAGCGCCAGCACGAACGCGCCCGAGCAGGCGCGCCGACGACGGCCGAGGCCGAGGATGACCGAGGCCAGATAGAGCGAGCCAGCGTTTTAGCACGGGGGAATAAAACTTGCTGGACTGACGGGGCGAAACGCTGCGTATTATAGGCGGAGCTTGCAACAACCCATACCGCCGAACGGGAAACAAATTGACAAGGTTCATACTTGCTGCCAGAGTTTAATGTAAATTGTCAGCATCTGGGCTGACACCGCCATGATTGCCGAAAAGCTCACCTCCGCGCTCGACGTCTTCAAGACGAAGGCCCCGTCGCTGATCGGGGTCGACATCGCGCTCGACGTCGATCAAGCTGGTCGAGCTGTCGCGAAACCGGCAAGGGCACCTATCGGCTCGAGCGGTACGCGATCGAGCCCCTGCCCAAGGATACGGTCACCGACGGCAATATCGCCAACCTCGACCAGGTCAGCGACGCGCTGAAGCGCGGCATGGAAGCGCCTGGGCAGCCGCAACCGCAACGTCGCCATGGCGCTGCCCGCCGCCATGGTGATCACCAAAAGATCATCGTACCCGTCCGGCCAGAAGGAAGAGGAGCTCGAGCTCACGGTCGAGGCCGAGGCCAACCAATACATCCCGTTTGCGCTCGACGAGGTCAACCTCGACTTTCAGATCCTCGGCCCGGCGCCGAACAACCCGGACGAAGTCGAGAGTCCTGATCGCCGCGTCGCGCAAGGAAAGGTCGAGGACCGCGTCGCCATCGCCGAGGCCGCCGGCCTGAAACCGCGGGTGATGGACGTCGAATCGTACGCGACCCAGGAGGTGTTCCGGCTGATCGCCCCGTCGCTGCCCGCCAACGGCCGCGACCAGAACATCGCCCTGGTCGACATCGGCGCCCACGTCACGCATTTCTATGTGCTTCGCAACAACCAGTTCCTGTTCTCCCGCGACCAGGCGTTCGGCGGCAACCAGCTGACCCAGGACATCCAGCGCGCGTTCAATCTGTCGCCGCGAGGAAGCCGAGTCGGCCAAGAAGCAACCAGGGGCTGCCGGAGAACTACGACACCGATGTGCTGCAGCCGTTCATGGAAACCCTGGCGCTGGAAGTCACCCGCGCGCTGCAGTTCTTCTTCACCTCGACGTCGCACAACCAGGTCGACCAGATCGTGCTCGCCGGCGGCTGCGCGCTGCTGCCCGGCCTCGACGAGCTGGTGGCCAAGCGGGCGCGGCGTCGCGACGGTGATCGCCAATCCGTTCGCGAACATGGCAGGCCTCCGATCGCATCCGGCCGCGGCAGCTGGCGCAGGACGCGCCGATGCTGCTGATCGCCACGGGCTCTCGCGCTGCGGAGCTTCGAGTAATGGCCGCGATCCGCATCAATCTGCTGCCTCACCGCGAGCAGAAGCGCCAGGCGCGCGCAGCGGCAGTTCGTCTCGCTGGCGATTGCGCTGGCGATCCTGGGACTCGCCGTGGTCGCGCTGGTCCACGGCATCCTCGCGCGCGCAGATCGAGAACCAGAAAGCCGCAACCAGCTGCTCAAGGACCGAGATCGCGAAGCTCGACGAACAGATCAAGGAGATCGACCGGCTGCGCGACCAGATCCAGGCGGCTCACTGCGCGCGCAAGCAGGTGGTCGAGACGCTGCAGGCCAACCGCAGCGAAGCCGTGCACCTGCTCGACCAGCTGGTGCGCCAGCTGCCCGACGGCATCTACCTGCGCAGCATCAAGCAGACGGGCCCGAAGGTGACGCTCGATCGGCTACGCGCAATCCAACGCCCGGGTGTCGACGCTGATGCGCAACATCGAGGCGTCGCCGTGGCTGACGCAGCCCGGAACTGGTCGAAATCAAGCTGGTGCCGATGCCCGGTGCCGAAGGACGGGACCACGAAGATCAACGAATTCACGCTTGACTTCCTGATCAAGCGCGCGGCGCCGCCGAGATGAGACGCCGGCGCCCGCGGCGCGCAGGCCCGCGACGCCCGTCCGCGCCGCGCCGCGAAGCGCCGGACGCCGCCGCAGAGAGGCACGGCATGAACCTCGACGATCTCCGCCGCCTCAACTTCCGCGACGTCGGCAACTGGCCGATGCTGCCGTCAAGGCTAGTCGATCCTGTCGCGCATCTTCCTCGCGATCATCGTCGCCGGGCTGTTGCTCGACTGGCAGGACCAATGGGATGCGCTGCGACGTGCCACAGGCGGAAGAGGTGAAGCTCAAGGAGCAATACGGCGCAGAAGAAGGCCAAGGCGATCAACTTCGACAGCTCTACGTCCAGCAGCTGAACGAGAGTCGAGCAATCGTTCGGCGCGCTGGCGTCAAGCAGCTGCCCAACACGCTCGGAAATCGACGCGCTGCTTGACCGACATCAACCAGGCCGGCCTCGGCCGCGGCCTGCAGTTCGAGCTGTTCCGGCCCGCGGCGCCAGGAAGGATGGCGCGACTTCTACGCCGAGTTGCCGATCAACATCAGGATCACCGGCAACTACCACGACATGGGAGCGTTCGCGCAGCGACGTCGCCGCAGCTGCCGCGGCATCGTCACGCTGCAACGACGTCGTCATCAGCCAACGACAAGGGCGCTGCTGTCGATGGACGCCGTAGCCAAGACCTTCCGCTACCTCGACGAGGACGGAAATCGCGAAGCAGCGCGCGGCCAGGACGCGAAGGACGAGAAGGACAAGGCCAAGAAATGAAGCACGCTGCTGCAATCTGCCTTGCGCGCGCTGCAGCCGCTTGCGCGCATGCGGCGGCAGCAGCCATCAGGATCTCTGCGCGCGTGGATGAGCGAGGCAGGGCAAGTGGGCCAAGGGCAAGCTCGAGCCGCTGCCGCAGATCAAGCCCTACGACCCGTTCGCGTACAACGCGTTCGATCTGCCGGACCCGTTCAAGCCGCGCAAGATCGAGCCGCACGAAGGGCGCAGCAAGCTCGCGCCCGATCTCGCGCGCCGCAAGGAGCCGCTCGAGGCGTATCCCGCTCGAGTCGCTGACCATGGTGGGAACGCTCGCGCAAGGCAAGACGATATACGCGCTGGTGCGCACGCCTGAGACGGGACGTCTATCAGGTGCGCGCGGGCAATTACCTGGGACAGAACTATCGGCGTCGTCATCGGCATCGGAGACAGCGAATTGAAGTTGAAGGAGCTGCGTGCAGGACGGCGCCGGCGACTGGACCGAGCGTTCCGAGCTCGCTGCAGCTTCGCAGCAGGCCGAGCAGAAGACATAGGGAGCTTCAATGATGAGCGCGATTCGACGGCAATCCGACTTTCACGCGTGCGCGCGGCCGCGTGCCGCGGATGGGCGGCCGGTCTCGCTCGCCGTCTGCGCACTCGTGCTTTCGGGCGTGGCGCTGGCACAGAGCGAGCAACAGCCTGAGCAGAGTCACCGTCTCGCAGCGCGGGTCATCGGGCAAGACGGTCGTCAGGTTCCAGCTGAAATCACCGCCCGCGAATCCGCCCGCCGGCTTCTCGTCAAAGCCCGCCGCGCATCGCGCTCGATTTCCTGGATACGGCCAACGGCATGGGCGTAACGCAAGCGGATGATCGCCGAACCCGCGTTGCGCAGCCTCAACGTGATCCAGGCGGGCAATCGGACCCGGGTCGTGTTCAACCTCAACAAGCCGCAGACTTTCGAGACACGACGGTCGAAGGGCAACGCGGTGCTGGTAACGCTGACGGACCAGGCGCCAGCCATCGCGCGCGGTGCAGGTGTCAGCGCTTTGCGGAAGCCAAGGAGCCGGACAGCGCCGCACGCGTTGCGCGACGTCGATTTCCGGCGCGGCACTAGCGGCGAAGGGCGGATCGTCGTCGACCTTTCCGACAATTCGGCCGGCATCGACATCCGCCAGCAGGGCAAGACGCCTGATCGTCGATTTCCTCAAGACGTCGCTGCCGCGCAACCTCGAACGCGCGGCTCGACGTCGACGATTTCGGCACGCCGGTGCGTCACGATCGACACGTTCCCGCAAGGGCAGCAACACGCGGATGGTCATCGAGCCGCAGGGCCTGTGGGAGCATTCGGCCTACCAGACCGACAACCGGTTCATCCTCGAGATCAAGCCGGTCCAGCGAGGATCCCGAACAAGCTCACGCAGGGCACCAGGGCGGGCTACAAGGGCGAGAAGCTGTCGCTCAACTTCCAGAACGTCGAAGTGCGCGCGGTGCTGCAGGTGATCGCCGATTTCACCGGGCCTCAACATCATCACCAGCGACACGGTGCAGGGCAGCCTGACGCTGCGCCTGAAGGACATTCCGTGGGACCAGGCGCTCGACATCATCCTGCAGACCAAGGGCCTCGACATGCGCAAGAACGGCAACGTCGTGCTGATCGCGCCGCGCGAGGAGCTGGCGCTGAAGGAGAAGCAGCAGCTCGAGAACGCGCTGCAGATCAGCGAGCTCGAGCCGCTGATCTCCGAATCGTTCCAGCTGAACTACATCAAGGCGTCGGACCTCGAAGCGGCTCATCACGACCAACCGGCAGCAGCAGTTCGGCGCAGGCGCCGGGCAGACGCGCGACCACCGGCGGCCAGGGCTCGATCCTCTCGCAGCGCGGCGTCGCCATGGTGGATCCGCGCTCCAACATCCTGTTCGTGCAGGACACGGCGTGCAGTCTCGAGGAGGTCCGCAAGATCATCCGGCAGATCGACTTCCCGATCCGCCAGGTGCTGATCGAGGCGCGCATCGTCATCGCCAGCGACAAGTTCAGCCAGCAGCTGGGCGTGCGCTTCGGCCAGCAGACGGGCTTCACGTTCTCCAACAAGAAGTACGCCGGCGGGCTCGAGCGGCAGCCTGTACCACGCAGCCGGTCGTCACGTGCACCGGGACGACTGCATCGCGCGAAACGCGCGACGCAGACACCGTTCGAACTGGCCTCCGGCATCGCGCGCGCCGGTTATTCCGGATTCGCCGCAGCTCAACGTCAACCTGCCGGTGCCCAACCCGGCCGGGCAGCTTGCGCTGACGTTGATCAACCTCGGCAGCGGCAACCTCATCAACCTCGAGCTCTCGGCGCTCGAGGCGGACGCGCGCGGCAAGGTGATCTCGAGTCCGCGCGTCGTCACGGCCGACAACCAGAAGGCGGCGATCGAGCAGGGCACGGAAATCCCGTACGTGACGCCGGGCAGCGCCAACTCAGCCGGCGACGGTCGCGTTCAAGAAGGCGGTGCTGCGGCTCGAAGTGACGCCGCAGATCACGCCGGACAACCGGATCATCATGACGGTCGAAATCCGCAAGGACGCGCGTCGGGCAGTTCGTCCAGCTGGGCGGCGGCTTCTCGGTGCCCTCGATCGACACCAAGAACGTCATCACGCAGATCCACGTCAACAACGGCGACACGGCGGTCATCGGCGGCATCTTCGAGGAGAGATCCGCAACGACGTCACGCAGGTCCCGTTCCTGGGCAACCTTCCGATTCTGGGCTACCTGTTCAAGCAGACGGGCACAATCATCCAAGAAGACCGAACTCCTGATCTTCCTCACGCCGCGCATCGTCAAGGAATCCGGTCAACGCGGTGCGGTGAACGCGACGACCGGCGACGACCCACGCCGCCCTCCCATCCCATGCCCCGGTTCCGTTGCACCGGGGCAATTTGTTTCTGGTCGGACTGCCCGGTGCGGGAAAGTCCACGCTCGGCGCGCCAGCTCGCGCGGCGCCTGCGCAATGCGCTTCGTCGACGCCGATGCCGAACTGGAGCATCGGCTGGGCGTCTCGATTCCGACCATCTTCGAAATCGAAGGCGAGGCCGGATTCCGCGACCGCGAGGAGGCGGACGCTGGCCGAGCTCACGCAGCTCACGGGCGTCGTGCTGTCCACGGGCGGCGGCGCTGTGCTGCGCGCCGGCTAATCGCGCGCGCCTCAAGGAAAACGGCACCGGTGATCTATCTGCACGCCGACCCGGCAGTACTCTGGGAGCGCGTACGCCACAGCCGGAACCGCCCGCTGCTGCAGTCCGTCGACCCGCGCGCGCGTCTCGCCGAGCTCTATGCGCGAGCGCGACGCGCTCTATCGCGAGGTCGCGGATCACGTGATCGAGTCCGATCGCGACGAAGTGCTGCGATTCGCACGCGCATTCGAACCGGCCTGCGCGACGATCAGGACCAGGATCGACCACGTGATCAGCGACTTCGACGTTGCGCTGGCCGGTCGTGATTATCCGATCCATATCGGCGCGGGCGCTCTGAACGGGTCGGCCCGATCGTGGCTCGCGCTGCTCGCGCCGTGCCGTCGTCGTCAGCAACGCCAGCCGTTGCCGCGCACTGGCTGGCACCCGTCGCGCTCGAGCCTGGCCGCGGCGGGTGTCGCGCAACGAAACGCTGTTGATTCCGGACGGCGAGGCGCACAAGAACTGGGCGACGCTGCAGGACATGTTGACGCCGCCTCATCGAGATCCGCGCCGAGCGCTCGACGGTGCTGGTCGCGCTGGGCGGCGGCGTCGTCGGCGACCTGGCCGGGCTTCGCCGCGGCGATCTACCAGCGCGGCATGCCGTTCGTGCAGGTGCCGACGACGCTGCTCGCGCAGGTGGACTCGTCCGTCGGCGGCAAGACCGGCATCAACCATCCGCTCGGCAAGAACATGATCGGCGCATTCCACCAGCCGCGCGCCGTGCTGATCGACACCGATTGCCTGGCACGCTGCCCGACCGCGAGCTTGCCGCCGGGTCTGGCCGAGGTGATCAAGTACGGCGCGATCCGCGACGCCGCGCATTCTTTCGCATGGCTCGAAGACCGACATCGGACGCGCTGCGTCGCGCGCGAATCCGCGACGCGCTGGTGCACGCCATCCACGAGAGCTGCCGGATCAAGGCGGAGATCGTCGCCGCCGACGAACGCGAGATCGGGCGAGCGCGCGTGCTGAATTTCGGCCACACGTTCGGCCACGCGATCGAGACCGGCGACAGGGTATGGCAGCTTGGCTGCACGGTGAAGCGGTCGCCGCGGGCATGGTCATGGCAGCGCAAGCTGTCGGAGCGCGCTGCGCGGCTTCGCGCGCGGCCGACCGACGCGCGGCTGGAAGCGCTGACTGCTCGCGCGCGGTTGCCGGTCGCGCCGCCGCGCGCTGGCCGCTGGCCCGCTGGCGGGAGCTCGATGGGCCCGCGACAAGAAGGTCGAAGGCGGTGCGCCATGCGATTCGTCTTGCTTGACGCGTTCGGACGAGCGATCGTCACGACGCGACGTGAGCGATGCGGATCTTGCGGCCGTGCTGACCTGAGTCCGATCCGTCGCGGACAACAAAACGGCGATCCGCGGATCGCCGTTTTGCAGTATTGCCCGATCGACTTAGCTGCAGGTGATCCTGCCTGGAACGGCGATTGCAGGTGATGCTGCCGTCTCGTCGACTGCGGAAACTAGTGACCGTCGAGTGGCTGCCGGGATCGACGGCGTAAGCCCGACCGAGGTACGGATCGGCGTAGACGCCGCCGACTGGCGGTACGCTCCGACAGCGGACTGGCAGGCCGCGACTGTGCTGACGTTGTAAGGCAGGCGTGCCGCCGGTTACACGATGAACGTTGAAGGTGTTGCCGCCGCTACCGTGGACAGGCGTGTCGATGACGGCTGAGGTGCCAATGGCGATCGGCGGCCGGCGGCGCTAGTCGTTCCGACGTTGTTGATGAGCGTGCGCGGTCGTTTGGCTTGCCCGCCGAGTCCACGATCGTGAACGTTCAGCGGATCGACGCGACGTGCCGTTGGTCGTCGCCGAGAAGAAGCGGCCGCTCGCTGAAACCGGCGAGCCCGTGACCGTGACCGCGGTCGGGAAGGTCGACGACCACCGTGTAGGGCGGATTGCCGCCGTAAATGTAGTAGTCGACCCGGAACCCGGCTCGAGCACGTGGTCGGCGTCGGACCGGTTATCGTCGCTGTCCGCGGGTATGACAGCGATCGGCGACCCGGTGCCGCCGGTATTGTTGACCACGGTGAAGTTTGCGATCTGCTGTTGTCCGGAGGTGACATCGGTCGCCCGGATCTGCGCGGGCTGGGTGGCTGCGTTGGCCAACGCCTGAATGACCACGGTCGTCGGTTCCCGGCCAGATGTCGGTCGCGACCGTCAGCGTCTGCGCCAGCGCGTTGCGCCGGATTGCTGCGTGGCGACCTGATCGGGCCAAAGATCACGTCGAAGCGGATCTGGCGCGCAACCAGCGGCGCCCCGGCGGGCCCCGTGGCGACAACCGTGGCGGTACGCCGGTCTGGCCTCAGAGCACGAGGTCGGTGCCGCAGTCGCCGCCGCTTGGGCGTGAACGTCAATGCGTTGAATATCGGGGCGGCGCTTGACCGTGACCGCCACCGGTCTCGTCTGCCCCAGCCGAGTCCTGCACCGTCAAGGCGACATCGGTGTCCGCAGTGACCTTGTTCGGGAGAAGTACGATGGTATTGCCCGCAACGCTTTGCGCGACCGGCAGTGAACCGTGGGCGTTGGAGGTGAACGCGAAGAACGGCGCGGCTCCTCCCGTGATCGTCACCGTTGACGCGGAACGCCCGAATAGGCCGTCAGCGCCGCGGGTTCCACCGTCAGAACCGGGGTCGCGGTACCGGTGCGTACGGATTGTTCGGCGCGCCGCCGTCGCCGCCGCAGGCCGCCGCAGAGCCGTGAACCCGACAAGCCGAGAAGGGTGAGCGACCGGCGCAGCCTGGAGGTCAGAAGCCGATCTAGCATGGTGAAGTCCCGATGATGTTGTCCTAAAGGTTGCATTCGGGCCAATGCCAATTTGAACGCTGCAACAAGCATCTAGCCCATTTTGTTCAGATTAAAGCCTAAGTCGACCTACCGGCGCAAGTCTTTCCCCCTGGAAAATGCCACCGTTGAGCGATGACGATGCTGCGCCGGCACCCGTCCGAGCGGCGATTGCCGCATTGCAGCATTGGCACGCGGGTACCATAAACCGGCTTTCGCGTGGAAAATGCCGACAGGCCGCAACATCAGGCGCCCAACCTGCCTGCGGCGGGTCAATTTGCATGCGGCGGCCACAATTCTATCGGCAGTGAGGGCACCGGTAACACGCTTCTCCGGGATTCACGCCATGGCCGCCTGGAAGCCAGGGGCTGTACGACCCGTCTCGCGAGCACGACGCGTGCGGCCTGGGCTTCATCGCCCACATCAAGGGCACGAAGAGCCACGCGCATCGTCACGCAGGGTCTGCGGATCCTCGAGAACCTGACGCCACCGCGGCGCCACCGGCGCCGATCCGTTGCAGGGCGACGGCGCCGGCATCCTGATCCAGCTGCCCGACGTCTTCTGCGCCGCGCCTGCGGCAAGCACGGCACTCACGCTGCCGGCGATCGGCCAATACGGCGTCGGCATGGTGCTTCCTGCCGCAGGAGCCGGCGTCGCGCATGGCGTGCGAGCAGGAGATCGAGCGCGCGATCGCCGGCGAAGGCCAGGTGCTGCTCGGCTGGCGCGACGTTCCCACCGACAACGGCGGGCCTGTCGCGAGCGCACCAAGGAAGTCGAACCGGTCATCCGGCAGGTCTTCATCGCGCGCGGCTCGACGCGACATGGACCAGGACGCGCTCGAGCGCAAGCTCTACATCATCCGCAAGAACGCCGGGCACGCGATCCAGGCGCTGCAGCTGCGCCACGGCAGGGAGTTCTACGTGCCGTCGATGTCGACGCGCACGATCGTCTACAAGGGCATGCTGCTCGCGCACCAGGTCGGCGAGTACTACCTCGACCTGCACGACGAGATCGATGGTCTCGGCGCTGGCGATGGTGCACCAGCGCTTCTCGACCAACACGTTCCCGACGTGGGACCTCGCGCATCCGTTCCGCCTCGTCTGCCACAACGGCGAGATCAACACGCTGCGCGGCAACGTCAACTGGATCCGCGCGCGGCAGCAGGGCGATCGCCAGCGACGGTCCTGGGCGATGACCTCGACAAGATCTGGCCGCTGATCTACGACGGCCAGTCCGATTCGGCGTCGTTCGACAACGCGCTCGAGCTGCTCGTCGATGGGCGGCTATCCGCTCGCGCACGCGATGATGCTGATGATCCCGGAGGCGTGGGCCGGCAATCCGCTGATGGACGAGGACCGGCGCGCGTTCTACGAATACCACGCCGCGCTGATGGAGCCGTGGGACGGCCCCGCGGCGATGGCGTTCACCGACGGCCGGCAGATCGGCGCGACGCTCGATCGCAACGGCCTGCGTCCGGCGCGCTTCATCGTCACCGACGACGACTATCATCGTCATGGCGTCGGAAGTCGGCGTGCCTCGACATTCCGGAGCGCAAGATCATCAAGAAGTGGCGACTGCAGCCGGGCAAGATGCTGCTGGTCGACATCGAGCAGGGCCGCATCGTCGACGACGACGAGCTGAAGCGCACGCTGGCGACCGCGAAGCCGTACCGCGACGTGGATCGACAGCGCCGCGCATGCGCGCTCGACGATCTGCCGGAGCCCGCGCCGCCGCACGCCGATCGGACGTCCCGCTGCTCGACCGCCAGCAGGCATTCGGCTACACGCAGGAGGACCTCGAAGGTCATCCTGCGCGCCGATGGCGCGAGAACGGCGAGGAGGCGATTGGCTCGATGGGCAACGACGCCGCGCTGCCGGTGCTGTCGAACCGGCCGAAGGTCCTCTACGGCTACTTCAAGCAGCTGTTCGCGCAGGTGACGAATCCGCCGATCGATCCGATCCGCGAGGAGCTCGTGATGTCGCTCGTGACGTTCATCGGGCCGCGGCCGAACCTGCTCGCCGTCGACGTCACGACCGACGCCCGCCGATGCGGCTCGAGGCGCAGCAGCCGATCCTGACCGCCGGACGAACATGGAGAAGATCCGGCACGTCGGCTCTGTTCACCGGCGGCGCGTTCCAGTTCGTGCGAGCTCGACATCTGCTATCCCGCGGCGTGGGGCGCCAACGGCATGGAGGCGGCGCTGGCGAGCTCTCGGCGCGCACGCCGAGGATGCGATCCAGCTCAGGGCTACAACATCCTGATCCTGTCCGATCGCAAGGTGTCGTCCGAGCTGCTGCCGATTCCGGCGCTGCTCGCGACCGCCGCCGTGCACCAGCACCTGGTGCGCAAGGGCCTGCGCACGTCAGCACCGGGCCTGGTCGTCGAGACGGGATCGGCGCGCGAAGTGCATCACTTCGCGCTGCTCGCGGGCTACGGCGCCGAGGCGATCCATCCGTATCTCGCGCTGGAAACGCTCGCAGAGCTGTCGCGCGTCGATGCCCGGAGATCGACCCGAAGGACTCGCGCAAGCGCTACATCAAGGCGATCTGCAAGGGGCTGATACAAGGTGATGTCCAAGATGGGCATCTCGACCTACCAGTCCTATTGCGGCGCGCAGATCTTCGAGGCCGTCGGACTGCAGCAGCGCGTTCGTCGACAAGTATTTCACCGGCACGGCGAGCAACGTCGAGGGCATCGGCCTCTTCGAGGTCGCCGAGGAAGCGTAGCGGATGCACCGGCGCGCGTTCGGCGACGACCCGCTGCTGCGCGACACGCTCGACGCCGGCGGCGAATATCAGTACCGCATCCGCGGCGAAGAGCACATGTGGACGCCGGACTCGATCGCCAAGCTGCAGCACGCGGCGCGCGCCAACAGTCACGCGACGTACCAGGAGTACGCGCACGCTGATCAACGAGCAGAGCCGGCAGCTGAAGACGTTGCGCGGCCTGTTCGAATTCGACGGCCGCGCGTGCGCCGGTCCCGCTCGACGAGGTCGAGCCGGCGGCGGAGATCGTCAAGCGCTTCGCGACCGGCGCGATGAGCCTCGGCTCGATCTCGACCGAGGCGCACACGACGCTCGCCGATGGCGATGAACCGCATCGGCGGCAAGTCGAATACCGGCGAAGGCGGCGAGGACGCGCAGCGCTATCGCGCTGAGTGCGCACCAGCGAGCGGCGAAGACGGCTGACAGCTCGCGGCATCGGCGGCGTCGTCGATAGCGACATTCCGCTGCAAGGCAGGCGATTCGCCTGCGCTCGAAGATCAAGCAGGTCGCCTCGGCGCGCTTCGGCGTCACCGCCGAATACCTGCGTCAACGCCGACCAGCTGCAGATCAAGATGGCGCAGGGCGCGAAGCCCGGCGAAGGCGGCCAGCTGCCCGGGCCACAAGGTGTCCGAGTACATCGCGCAGCTGCGCTATTCGGTGCCGGGCGTCGGCCTGATCTCGCCGCCGCCGCACCACGACATCTACTCGATCGAGGATCTGGCGCAGCTGATCCACGATCTCAAGAACGCGAATCCGCAGGCGTCGATCTCGCGTGAAGCTCGTGTCCGGAAGTCGGCGTCGGCACCGTCGCCGCGGGTGTGGCCAAGGCGAAGGCCGATCACGTGACGATCGCCGGCCACGACGGCGGCACCGGCGCGTCGCCGCGAGTCGTCGATCAAGCACGCGGGCACGCCGTGGGAGCTGGGCCTCGCCGAGACGCAGCAGACGCTCGTGCTGAACCGGCTGCGCGGCCGCATCGCCGTGCAGGTCGACGGCCAGATGAAGACCGGCCGCGACGTCGTCGATCGGCGCGTTGCTCGGCGCGGACGAGTTCGGCTTCGCGACGGCGCCGCTCGTCGTCGAGGGCTGCATCATGATGCGCAAGTGCCACCTGAACACGTGCCCGGTCGGCATCGCGACGCAGGATCCCGGTGCTGCGCCGCAAATTCACCGGCCAGCCCGAGCACGTCGTCAACTTCTTCTTCTTCGTCGCCGAGGAAGTGCGCGAGATCATGGCGAAGCTCGGCATCCGCACGCTTCGACGATCTGATCGGCCGCGCGGACCTCCTCGACATGCGGCGCGGGCATCGAGCACTGGAAGGCGAAGGGCCTCGATTTCTCGCGCGATCTTCTACCAGCCGACGATGCCGGCCGAAGTCGCGCGCCGCCATTGGCGAAACGCAGGACCACGGCCTCGTCGGCGCGCTCGACCACCAGCTGATCGCGGCGGCGCGCAGCCGGCGCTCGACACGAGGCAGCCGGTGCGCCTCACGTTCACGCATCCGCAACGCGCAACCGCTCGGTCGGCGCTGATGCTGTCCGGCGCGGTCGCGCGCAAGTACGGGCACGCAGGGCTTGCCCGAGGACACGATACACGTCGCGTTCGAAGGCATCGCGGGCCAGAGCTTCGGCGCGTTCCTCGCGCGCGGCATCACGTTCGAGCTGCAGGGCGCGACGAACGACTACGTCGGCAAGGGACTTGTCCGGCGGGCGCATCGTCGTCTACCCGGATCCCGCGTGCCCGGCGAAGCCCGAGGACAACATCGTCATCGGCAACACGGTGATGTACGGCGCGATCGCCGGCGAGGCGTATTTCCGCGGCGTCGCGGGCGAGCGCTTCTGCGTGCGCAACTCCGGTGCGCTCGGCCGTCGTCGAAGGCACGGGCGATCACGGCTGCGAATACATGACCGGCGGCACCGTCGTCGTGCTCGGGCGCGACCGGCCGCAATTTCGCGGCGGGCATGAGCGGCGGCGTCGCTTACGTCTACGACGCGGACGGCACGTTCGCTGACGCGCTGCAACTACGTCGATGGTCGCGCTCGTCAGCCGTGCAGGGCGAAGCCGAGCAGGCGCGAGGCCGAGCAGGAGCTCGCCGCCGCCGGCAACGGCCGGCTGCTGCCATGCCGGAGCGCGCTCGACGAGGCGCTGTTGCGCGAACTGATCGAGCGGCACCTGCGCTTCACCGGCAGCACGCGTTGCGCTGCGCGATGCTCGACGACTGGGAGCGACGCGCGCCGAAGTTCGTCAAGGTATTCCCGCACGAGTACAAGCGCGCGCTTCGGCGAGATGCATGCGAAGGCGAGCACGAAGGCCGCCGGCGAGACGGAAGCGCGAGCGTCAGGTAAGCCGCCTAATGGGCAAGATCACCGGCTTCATCGAATTGCAGCGGATCGCCGAAGTCGGTGGATCCGGTCAACGCGCGCGTGCGCCATTACCGCGAGTTCATCCTACGCTGGCTCGACGACAGGCGCCGCGTCGGCAGGGCGCGCGCTGCATGGATTGCGGCATTCCGTTCTGCCAGAGCGGCTGCCCGGTCAACAACATCATTCCGGACTGGAACGATCTCGTCTACCGGCAGCAGTGGCGCGACGCGCTCGACGTGCTGCACTCGACGAACAACTTTCCCGGAGTTCACCGGCCGCATCTGCCCGGCGCCGTGCGAAGCCGCGTGCACGCTCAACATCAACGACGATCCGGTCGGCATCAAGTCGATCGAGCACTTCATCATCGACAAGCGGCTGGGAAGAAGGCTGGGTCGCTGCCGCAGCCGCCGCGCAGACAAGACCGGCAAGCGCGTCGCCGTCGTCGGCTCGGGCCCGGCGGGCCTGGCGTGCGCGCAGCAGCTCGCGCGCGCGGGCCACGACGTCGTCGCTCTTCGAGAAGGCCGATCGCATCGGCGGGCTGCTTGCGCTACGGCATTCCCGATTTCAAGATGGAGAAGCACCTGATCGACCGGCGCATGGCGCAGATGTCGATCGAGGGCGTCGAGTTCCGCCCGGGCGTCGCATGTCGGCGAGCGAACGTCGTCGGCCGAGGCGCATCGCTCGCCGAGTTCGACGCGGTCGTCGCTCGACCGGCAGGCGCCGAAGCGCCGCGCGATCTGCCGGTGCCGGGCCGCGATCTCGCCGGCGTGCATTTCGCGATGGAATTCCTGCCGCAGCAGAACCAGCGTCGTCGCCGGCGACGCGGTGCGCGGCAGATCATCGCGACAGGCAAGCACGTCATCGTCATCGGCGGCGGCGACACCGGCTCCGGACTGCGTCGGCACGTCGAATCGCCAGGGCGCGCAGTCGGTCACGCAGTTCGAGCTGCTGCCGCAACCGCCCGAGCAGGAGAACAAGCCGCTCGTGTGGCCGTACTGGCCGATCAAGCTGCGCACGTCGTCGTCGCACGAGGAAGGCTGCGAGCGCGACTGGGCGGTCGCGACCAAGCGGTTCGAAGGCACGGAACGGCACAGGTCGAAAAGCTCGTCGCCGCGCGCGTCGAGTGGCAGCAGGACGGCGACGGGCAGTGCGGATGGTCGAGGTCCCGGGCAGCGAGTTCGAGATGAAGGCCGACCTCGTGCTGCTCGCGATGGGCTTCGTCGGCCCGGCGCGAAGCCGGCATGCTCGCAGCAGCTCGGCGTCGACGCGCGACGCGCGCGACCAACGTCAAGGCCGACACCGAGCGATTACCGGACGTCGGTCGCCGAAGGTCTTCGCCGCCGGCGACATGCGCCGCGGCCAGTCGCTCGTCGTCTGGGCGATCCGCGAGGGCGGCTAGTGCGCGCGCGCGGTCGACGAGTTCCTGATGGGATCGTCGTCACTGCCTCGCTGGAGCGTCGCGAGGCGCGCTGCATGAGCTCGTACATCGCGCTCCATGAATCGGATCCGCAAGGCGTCGCCGGTTGTGCGCGCTCGACATCGCGAGCTGGCGACCCGACGCAGCACCGCCCCGACGTCGAGACGTCGCGCTGCGCGCGCTCGAAGACGGCGGCGTGCTTGATGCTGCCGCAGCTTGCGTTTCGCGCATCGCAGCGGACGAGACGGCGCTTCCTCGTCGTCCGCGTGGTCGGACGGCAAGGCGAAGAACATCAGCCTCGAAGGCGCCAGGCGATCAAGGGCGCGCGCGGCGCGCCGACGAGCTTGCGGCGCTCGCCAGAATGGTCGGCGCGTTTCGCGACGCGGCTGCGTCACAGTGCGCTGTTCCCGCGCTACGCGCCGTACGTGCACGCGCGCGCGAACGAGGTTACCGACCGTTCAGCCCGCGGTCGGGCGCGCCGTGTCGTGGCGCAAGGACGACTCGCGCCTGCACGTCGACGCGTTTCCGTCGCGCGCCCAATCACGGCGAGCGCATCCTGCGCGTGTTCTCGCAACGTCAGTCCGAACGCGAGGACCGCGGTCTGGCGCGTCGGCGAGACCGTTCGAGGCGATGGCGCGCACGCCTGCTGCCGCGCGATTCGCCGGCCGATGCCCGTGGGCGCAAGCGCTGCGCTCGCCGCGCTGCACGTGACCGAGGCCCGCGCAGCGAGTACGACCACCTGATGCTCGGCCTCCACGACCGCGCGAAAGCGGACGATCGACTATCAGCGCGGTTGCGCGCAGCGTGAGGTCGCGCTTCGCGCCCGGCACGACCTGGATCTGCTTTTCCGACCAGGTGATGCACGCGGCGTCGTCGGGTCAGTACATGCTCGAGCAGACGATCGCACCTGCCGCTGTCCGCGCTGTACGAGCCGCGAGCGCTCGCCGCTGGCGATCGCTCGAGCGGCTCGCCGGGCGTGAGCTCGTTGCGCTGCGCAACGCGGCATGAGCGCACTGCGCAACGACACGCTGCTGCGCGCGCTGCGCCGCGAGCCGACGCCGCATGTTCCGGTGTGGCTGATGCGCCAGGCCGGGCCGCTATCTGCCCGAATACAGCGGCGACTGCGCGCGCGCGCCGGCAGCTTCATGGCGCTGGCGACGACGCCGTCGCTCGCCACCGAAGTGACGCTGCAGCCGCTCGCGCGCTTTGCGCTCGACGCGGCGATTCTCTTCTCCGACATCCTGACCGTTGCCCGACGCGATGGGGCTCGGGCTTTCGTTCGTCGAGGGCGAGGGTCCGCGGTTCGCGCGCACGACGGCCGACGAGCGCTCGATCGCCGAGCTCGCGGTGCCCGACATCGCGACGCCTGCGCTACGTGTTCGACGCCGTCGCGCAGATCAAGCGCGCGCTCGCCGGCAAGCGTGCCGCTGATCGGCTTCGCCGGCAGCCCGTTCACGCTCGCGTGTTACATGATCGAAGGCGGCGGCAGCGCCGATTTCGCGACCGTGCGCAAGATGGCCTATGCGCGTCCGGACCTGCTGGACGCGCCTCGTCGCGATCAATGCGGATGCCGGTCACCGCACTACCTGCGACGAGCAGATCGCGCCGGGTGTCGACGCCGTGATGCTGTTCGACACGTGGGGCGGCTTGCTGCCGGCGGCGATTATCGCCGGTTCTCACTGGGCCCGATGCGGGCGATCCTCGCAGCGGTTGCCCGCAACACGATGCCGACGATCCTGTTCACCAAGAACGGCGGCAACGCGTTGCCGTCGATCGTCGAGATCCGGGCGCGTCGTGCGTGGGCCTCGACTGGACGGTCGACTTGCGTGCCGCGCGCGCGGCTCCATGGCGACCGGGTCGCCTTCAGGGCAATCTGGACCCGCTGGCGCTGCTGACCGATCCCGCGACCGTCGAGCGCGTGGCCAGCGACGTCGTCCGCGCCGCCGGACTCGAGCCGGGCTTCATCTTTCAATCTCGGCCACGGGATCGTGCCATCGACGCCCCCGATCACGTGCGCGTCCTCGTCGATGCCGTCCACGTCGCCACGACCGCTTGACGACGCAACGGGTCGAAATCTGTGTCGCGACGTCAATCGAAGTTCTGCGAACATCAAAACGCTTGCATCTTCGATCCAGTTATGCACACGAATCGGCCGTTTGGCCTACAGCGGTCGATGTGACGAAAATTGCTTGAATGTCGAGCGACAACCCCTTGACTAAAGGGTGATTTCCTGTCGCCGTCGCATCAGTGCAACAATCACGCCATCGGTCCGCAGCATAAGTCACGCCTCACCCGCCGCAGTTACGCACAAAATTATCCACAGGATTTGTGGGAAAGTCTTGCCGGACTCATTTGGAACCAGACCGTTGTCATCAAATCTTCATGTTCGACATTAACTCGGCGGTAACCTTCGGTCCTGGTCGGCCGTCCGCTTGGTAACTTTTGCAAATCACGCTTGATGGCAATCGCGCGAGTCGCATTGCCGGTCGCCGCCTGGCAGTTGTTCGACTACTGGATTCCCGACGGCCTGCAGACGGCTGCCGGCGACATCGTTCGCGTGCGCCTCGCAGGCCGTGTACGAGTCCGGCGTCGCATCACTGCGATCGAGCCGACATCGGACTTCCTCGACCGGGTGCAGCCGATCCAATCGGTCGCCGACGTGCGCAGGCTGCCGGCGGAGATCATGGAGCTGGCGACGTTCACGGGCGCGTACTATCAGGCGTCGCCGGGCATGGCGTTTTCGCTGGCGACGCCCCCGCTCGTTCGAGTGCGGCGCACGAAGCGCAACGACGACACTGCGGCGGCTTCCGACGCGCCTGCGGTGACGTTGCGGCTGCGCCACACGCTTACCGTGCCGCAGCAGTCGGCAATCGATGCGATCGTCGCCGCGGCTCAGCACGTTCTCGCCGCTGCTGCTGCACGGCGTGACCGGCGCCGGCAAGACGGACGTCTATCTCGCCGCCGCAGCCCACTTCGTCGCGCAAGGCCAGCAAGTGCTGATCCTCGTCCCCGAGATCAACCTGACGCCGCAGCTCGAGAAGCACGTGCGCCGGGCGTTGCCCGGTGTGAAGACCGCGACGCTGCACAGCCGGCTTGCGTCCGGGAGCGCGCCGTCGCCACTGGGACGCTGCCGCGGACGGCAGTGCGCGGATCGTGCTCGCGACGACGGCTCGGCGTGTTCGCGCCGCTGCCGCGCCTCGCGCTGATCGTCGTCGACGAGGAGCACGACGCGCTCGTACAAGCAGCACGACGGCGTGCGCTACCACGCGCGCGACCTCGCCGTGTGGCGGGCGCGCGAGCGCGGCGTGCCGATCGTGCTCGGCAGCGCGACGCCGTCGCTCGAAACGTGGTCGAGCGCCAGGTCGGACGGTACCGGACGGCTCACGCTGCCCGAGCGCGCCGACGTTCGCGCGCGCTGCCGGTGATCCACTTCGTTCCGGTACGTGGCCGCGACACGCGCGACGGACTTTCGGTCGAGCTCCGCGACGCGCTCGCCACGCGCATCGCCGCGGGCGAGCAATCGTTGCTGTTCATCAACCGCCGCGGCTTCGCGCCATCGCTCATGTGCGCGGCGTGCGCGTGGGAATCCGAATGTCCGCGCTGCTCAGCGCGCGGCTCGTCGTGCATCGTGCAGCCCGAGCGCTTGCGCTGCCACCATTGCGGACACGTCGAGCGTCCGCCGCGTGCGTGCCCGGAATGCGGCAACGTCGACCTGCTGCCGGTCGGCTTCGGCACGCAGCGGCTCGAGCAGACGATCCGCGCGCTCTTTCCGGCCGCGCGCATCGCGCGCGTCGACCGCGACACGACGCGCACGCAAGGATGCGTTCGCCGCAGGTGCGCCAGCGGGTCGAGGCCGGCGAGCTCGACATCCTCGTCGGCACGCAGATGCTCGCGAAGGGGCACGACTTTCCGCAGCTGACGCTGGTCGGTGTGCTGGGCGCGGACAACGCGCTCTACAGCGCCGACTTCCGCGCGACCGAGCGGCTCGTCGCGCTGCTGATGCAGGTGTCCGGCCGCGCGGGCCGCGCCGACCTCGCCAGGCACGGTGATCGTGCAGACGGACTTTGCCGATCATCCGGTGTACCGGGCGCTCGCGTCGCACGACTACCGGCGGTTCGCCGACGATCTCATGGCGGAGCGCGAGCGCCGCGCAGCTGCCGCCGGTGACGCGCGTCGCGCTGCTGGCTGCCGAAGCGCACGCGCGCGCAGACGTCGATCGCTTTCTCGACGACGCCGTCGAACGCGCACGCGCGCTGCGCCGGTGCGCAACGAGGCTGTCGAAGTGTTCTCCTCCGCTGCCGCCGACGATCGCGCGCCGCGCGGGACTTCGAGCGCGGTCAGGTGCTCGTGCAGAGCGCGCGCGTGCAGCGCTGCAGCATTCCTGCCGCAATGGCGCGAAGCGCTCGCGACGAATCCAGCGAGCGCGCGCGTGCGCTGGGCGATCGACGTCGACCCAGCCGTCCTTCTAGGGAACGTCTGCCATGCACCGGCTCCCTGGCGCGGCATCGACCGATCGACTCGCTATAATTCGATCGATATGACCGCACAAACCGGCCGCGACGAACTGACGGCGGCCCTGGATCCAGCTCGAAATCGCAGCGCGGCCGTTGCGCCGATCGTTCGCGAGCAGGTTCCGGACGCCGCGGCGAGTCACCGTCGTCGAGCGGCCGCGCGATGCCAGCCACGGCGACTATGCGACCAACGTCGCGCTGGTGCTCGCGAAAGCAGCGCGAGCGCAATCCGCGCGAGCTGGCGATGGCGATCGGCGCGCCCTCGAGCCGGCGCTCGCGCATCTGATCGAGAAGCCTCGAGGTCGCGGGCGCCGGGCTTCCTCAACGTCACGCTGAAGCGAGCCGGCGCGGCAGCGCGTCGTCGCAGCCGTGCTCGCCGCCGGCGATCGCTTCGGCAGGCGCGATACGCGCGCGCGGCGAGCGCGTGATGGTCGAGTTCGTGTCGGCGAATCCGACCGGCCCGCTGCACGTCGGCCATGGCCGGCAGGCGGCGCTCGGCGACGCGATCGCGTACGCTGCTCGAATGGCAGGGCTGCGACGTGTACGCGCGAGTTCTACTACAACGACGCCGGCCAGCAGATCCAGAACCTCGCAGTCTCCGTGCGCGCGCGCGCGCAGGAGATCCTCGGCGAGCACGGGCACGTTCCCGGAGGACGGCTACCGCGGCGAGTACATCCGCGAGCTCGCGCAGCGCTACCTCGACGAAGTCGGCCGCGACCTGGCCGACATCGAGTCGATCCGCCGCTTCGCCGTCGCCGAGTTGCGCAAGGAGCAGGACCGCGACCTGCAGGCGTTCGGCGTCGCGTTCGACAACTACTACCTCGAAAGCTCGCTCTACACCGACGGGCGCGTCGACGACACGGTCGAGCGGCTCGTCGGCGTCGGGCACGACGTACGAGCAGCGAAGGCGCGCTGTGGCTGCGCACGACGGACTTCGGCGACGACAAGGACCGCGTCATGCGCAAGTCCGACGGCGGCTACACGTACTTCGTGCCCGACGTCGCGTATCACGTGACGAAGTGGGAGCGCGGCTTCGTGCGCGCGATCAACGTGCAGGGCTCCGATCATCACAGCACGATGGCGCGCGTGCGCGCCGGGCTGCAGGCGATCGGCATCGGCATCCCGCCGGGCTATCCGGACTACGTGCTGCACAAGATGGTGACGGTGATGCGCGGCGGCGAGGAAGTGAAGATCAGCAAGCGCGCCGGCAGCTACGTGACGCTGCGCGACCTGATCGACGAGGTCGGCCGCGACGCCGTGCGCGTTCTTCCTCGTGTCGCGCAAGGCCGACACGCGAGTTCGTCTTCGACATCGACCTCGCGCGCTCGCAGATCGGAGGAGAATCCCGTCTACTACGTGCAGTACGCGCACGCCCGCGTCTGCAGTCGGTGCTGCGGCAGGCCGGCATTGTCGCGCGACGACGCGATCGCGGCGCTGCGCGACGCCGACCTGTCGCCGCTGACGAGTCGATTACGAGCGCGCGCTGCTGCGGCGGCTGGCCGACTTTCCCGATGAGATCGCGCTGGCGGCGCGCGAGCTCGCGCCGCACCAGCGTGACGTTCTACCTCAAGGATTTGGCCGCAGGAATTCCACAGTTACTATAATGCCGAGCGCTTTCTCGTCGACGACGTGCGCGTGCGCCATGCGCGGCTCGCGCTGATCGTCGCGACCGGACAGGTGCTGCGCAACGGCCTCGGCATGCTGGGCATCGTTGCACCGAACGAGATGTGAGCCCTCAATGACCGCTTCCCTCCGCAACCCGGCGCTCGTCGCTGCCCCGCGCGCCACAGCGCCACAGCGCCCTCGGCGGAACGCTGATTGGCGTGTTCATCGGCATCGTCGTCGGGCTCGGGCTCGCGGCGACCGTCGCCTACTGGCTGATGAAGAACAATCCGGCGCTGCCGTTGCCGTCGCTGGGCACGGCAGCCCGGACACGGCGAAGGATGCGCCGCCGAAGAAGCGCCAAGGCGGACACGGACAAGCCGCGCTTCGATTTCTACAAGATCCTGCCCGGTGCCGACGAACCGAAGGTGCAGGCGGAGCGTCGCGCCGCCGACCGCGGCGACCGCGCCGTTGTCGACCAGGCGAAGGACCGGTCATCCGACAAGTCTGGCGCACGACCGCCGCCGGCCGTCGTCGCCGAGGCCACGAAGTCAGTTGAGAAGACAGCGCAGCCCGCCGATGTGGCGAAGCCGCAGAAGCCCGCGGACCGCGCCTGGCTGCAGGCGGGCTCGTTCTCGGCATCGCAGGACGCGGAAAATCTCAGGGCGCGACTCGCACTCGCCGGCTTGGAGTCGACCGTCCAGGAGGGTGCGCTGCCGGACAAGAGCGTCCGCTATCGCGTGCGCCTGGGGCCGTACGACAACTCGGACGAGCTCGGGCGGATGAAGAGCGAGCTTGCGAAGCGCGGCTTCGAAGTAGCGGTCATCCGGTATCGAGCGCCGCTCGCGCGGCTGCCGGCGCTGCGCGGGGAACTCGCCGCATACCCGGCTGTACCAACGACGTCCGCCCAACGGGCCGTCAGCCAAACGCTGCACCGGCCCGTTAAGCGTTCAATTTCCCAGGAGACCCCATGAGTATCCGTGACGTACCCGTAATCGGCCGAGCGCTGCTGGTCCTGCTGGCTGCCGCCGCGTTCGTGAGCAACAGCGCGTTCGCGCAGCTCGTGGAAGGCAAGAACTACGCGCGCATCACCAACCCGCAGCCGGTCGAGACGGGACGCAAGATCGAGGTCATCGAATTCTTCTCATTACGGCTGCCCGCATTGCGCGGAGCTCGAGCCGCACCTCAACGCGTGGCTCGCCAAGCTGCCGCCCGGATGTGTCGTTTCGTCGCGTGCCGGTGATGTTCCAGCAACGCTGGGCGCCGCTGGCGAAGATCTATTACACGCTCGACGCGCTCGGCACCGAATCGAAATTGTCGCCGGACGTGTTCAAGGCGATCCACGGCTCGGGCGATCTCGCTGTGGGACAACGACAAGATTCTACGATTGGGCGGCGACGAAGGGTCTCGATCGCAAGAAGGTCGAGGAAGTGTTCACGTCGTTCGCCGTCGACGGCAAGATGAAGCGCGCGATGCAGCTCGCGCAGCACTGCAACATCCAGTCGGTGCCGACGGTCGTCGTCGACGGCAAGTTCATCACGTCGTCGGATCGCGTCGGCACGCATGCGCGCAGCTGCCCGCGGCGATCGACGGCTGGTCGACGCACGCCGGCGTCGAAGGCGACGAGCGGTGGCATTGACAGGGCTACTATGGACGCAAACGTTCCCCAGGTTGCTGCCAAAAACGCCCACCGCTGCGTTGCAAAGTCTCGCCGGGTACCCGACCCGCCTTCGCCTTCGCGCCTTGCGCCGGGCGTTTCCGGCCGTGCGCAACGCGTTTGTGCCCATAGCGCTAACAGGCCCTGATGTACGCGGGGCGCTCGCGACGTCGCTGACGCGCCCTGTTTTCGTGACCGGCGCGGCCGCTTGAGATGTCTTCATCACCGGTGCGTCGTCGGGCATCGGCGAGGCGCTAGCCCGTCACTACGCGGCGCTAGGTGCAACCGTCGGACTCTTCGCGCGGCGCGATGCCGAGCTCGCGCGCATCGCGGCGGACGTTGCGCCCGCGCGTGTCGTCACGTATGCCGGCGACGTTCGCGATACCGCGGCGCTCGCGCATGCGGGCAGCGATTTCATCGAGCGTTTCGGCGCGCCTGGTGTCGTCATCGCCAACGCCGGCGTTTCGCGTGGCACGAGCACCGATCACGCGGAAGACTTGCCGGCGTTTCGCTCGGTGCTCGAAACGAAACGTGCTCGGCATCGTGAACGCATTCCAGCCGTTCATCGGTGCGATGCGTGCCGCGCGTCGTGGCGCGCTCGTGGGCGTCGCGTCGATCGCCGGGCTGCGCGGAATTCCGGGTCCGGCGCCTATAGCGCGTCGAAGGCTGCGGCGATCGGCTATCTGGAAAGCCTGCGTGTCGAGCTGCGCGGCAGCGGAGTCGCCGTCGTCACCATCTGCCCGGGCTACATCGCGACGCCGATGACCGTCGGCAATCCGTATCCGATGCCGTTTCTGATGGACGCCGACGTCGCGGCGCGCAAGATCGCGCGCGCGATCGCCGCACGCCGCAGGTTCCTACGTGCTGCCATGGCAGATGGCCGTCGCCGGCCGAGCGCTGCGCCTGCTGCCGCGTCCGCTGTTCGATCGGCTGTTCGTCAACGCGCCGAGGAAGCCGCGCCGCGCCGATTGAGCGCGCGGCGTTGCCGCCGTTACAGCGGCACGCGAACGCCCACCGTCACGCCGTAGCCGTTCCCATCGCTGCGCCCCGACGTGCCCGAGCCCGTGATGTAGCCGGTCACGCGGCCGAAATCGGCGCTGACGCCCACCAGGTATTGCAGGTAGTTGTTGTCGGGCTTGATGCACCGGCACCGAGTAGTTGCCGCCGAGCGTGACCGACGATGCCGACACCGAGCGATCGTCGTCCTTGCTTTCGAGCTCCCACGTCACGCGCGCGAACGGCCGCGCGTTCCCGATGCGGCCCGCGACCTGCCAGCCGAGGCTCGTCACCAACGACGTCCGCTCCTGCTCGCCGTACGACAACGCCGTGCTGTCGCTGCCGTTCTCGGAGAACGCCTTGACGTGGATCTCCTGGTACGAAAGCCGCGCGAACGGACCGTGCAGCCAGTCGTTGTACGTGAACCAGTAACCGCCCAGCACGCTCGCCATCGCGTGCCAGCCGCGCGTCTCGCCGCTTTCGGTGCGATTGAGTGCGCCGAGCTGGATGTTGCGATGAACGTCGCTGTAATCGAGATCGCCCGCGCCGGCAGTGGCACCGACGTACCACGGTCCGTCGCCGTAGCCGATGTACAGCGTGCCCGTCGTTTCCTTCGCAGTTTATAGCCGCCGTTGCTGCCGCCGAAATCGCCCTTGTTGTCCGAATAGCCCGAACGCGCCGCCGATGCAGCATCCGCTCCGGACACCTTGATATCGCCGCCGGCCGCGGCGCTGTTGACGTCGGCATTGCCGGACAGGAACCGACCGTCGAAGTCGTTATGGCCGTAGTCGTAGCTGACCCACGTCTCGAAGCCGGCTCGGGCTGCGCGGTGCACCGATGCTGGACGACATCCGCGCGTCGATCGCGCGGAACGTCGCCTGCTCGACGCCGAGCGGCGCTTCGGCCAGCGCGCCGATTCGCGCCGGAGCCTTCGAGCATCGACGCGACGACCTGCGCGATCAGCCGCGTGTGCCGCCGTCGTCGGGTGGGTGCCGTCGGCGAACAGGAACGTGCTCGCCGCGTCCGGCGTGACGAGGTTGGCGCTCGTGCACAGCAGCGATACGCGTTGCACCGCACGCGGGTACGGTGACGTTCGCCAATCCGAACGCCGCCGGATTGGCGAGGACTTCGTTGAACAGCGCGAGGATGTTGACGCGCACCGTCGACGCACCGATCGCGTCGAGTCCGCCGATCAGCGTGCTGTTGAAGAGGCCCGTGATCGCGCTGATCTGCGCGCCCTGGCCTGACGCGATGCCGGCCGGCGAGCGGCCGCACGTCAGGCACGTTGACGACGATGATGTTGCGCGCACCGGCGGCCTGCAGGATCGCCACCTGCCGCACGAGATCGCCGGCGGCAGCGGCGACGTTCGCCTGCAGCTACGGCAGCGTCACCACGCCCGCCGCCTGCGGCGCCGAGCTGGAAGAAGATGTCGTTACCACCGCCCCAGACGACGTAGAGCGCGTTGCCGTCGAGCGGGCCGCTCGCGAGCAGATGCGTCACCTGCGTCGCAATGGGCGTAGCCGTGCCAGTCGGCGGCGCTGTTGGGCACCCCGGCAGGCCGGTGACGCGCGCGCCGCCTTCGGCGAAGTCGGTGCCGCCCTGGTTGGCCGGAATCGCCGTCAGTCCGTAACGCTGCGCGCAGCACCTGCGACCACACGGGACCGGGATTCGTCGTGAACAGCCCGGTGCCGGGCGGCAACACCGGGCTTGAACGAGCCTGCATCGGTCAGGCTGTCGCCGAAAAAGAAAATGTTCGTGAATTGCGCGAAGCATTACCCGCGGCAAGCGCAAGCGCCCACGGCCGTTGCGGCCATCGACAGTCGAAAGCGTTGCATGACGAACATCTCCTTGGGGATCGGGTGCAGGATTGCAAGCCGGTGCAGCGAGCCGCAGATTCTAATCCATCGGATCGACGACAACCGCCGCGGTCAACGTGGCCGCGCAACCGCCGACGTTCTGGAATCATGTCGGAAGGAACGGCATTGAACGCTCGCGGCGCCGGGCGGCCAATCCGGCAACGGCGCGCTTTGGCGATCGATCAGCCGCGCTCTGGTTGCGCTCATCGAGCTGCGCGGGCATTCTCGTCGCGATCACCGCGCGCGCCGACGACGACCTGCCGGGACGCGTCGGCTCGCGTCGCGAACGTGCAGGGATTGCTGCGCCACGCGCCCGACGAGCGTGCGGGCGACTGGTCGAAGATCGGGCTCAACTACCCCGTCGCGCAGGGCGACAACCTCTACGTCGATCGCGACGCGCGTCGCCGCAAATCGACTACGGCGGTGGGCAGTTCCGGCTTGCCGGCGACACGAATCTGCGTGTCGCGACTCGACGATCGGCAGCTCGCGCTGTTCGTCGCCGCAGGTCGCGTCATCGTCCGCGTGCGCGTGCTCGAGGCCGACGACTCGGTGCGCATCGATACGCCGGCGACGCAGATCGCGCTCGTGCGTCCGGGTCTCTATCGGATCGACGTCGCGGCCGGCAGCCCGCTGACGTCGGTGATCGTTCGCGAAGGCGAAGCGCAGGTCACAACGCCGGCCGGCGTCGAGACCGTGTGCCGGGGCAGACGGCCGCGCTGACGAGCGTCGACGACCGGGCAGGTTGACGATCCGCAACGGTGGCGGGCTCGATGGCTTCGACACCTGGAGTGCCGCGCGCGATCGCGCTGTATGAAGCGCCGCGCCAGAACGCCTATGTGTCGAGGCAGATGATCGGCGAGGCCGACCTCGACGCGCACGGTGCATGGCAATCGTTCCCCGACTACGGCGCCGTCTGGTTCCCGACCGTCGACCCCGAGTGGGCGCCCTATCGCTTCGGGCACTGGACGTGGCTGTCCGGCTGGGGCTACACGTGGGTCGACCTGGCGCCCTGGGGTTATGCACCGTTCCATTACGGCCGCTGGGCTTACATCGCCGGACGGTGGGGATGGTGCCCCGGCGCTTTCGTCGCACGTCCGCTATGGGCGCCCGCGCTCGTCGCGTGGTACGGCGGCGGCCCGTGGTCGTGCGGTCGTCGCACGGCCCTGTTTACGGCTGGGTGCCGCTCGGCTGGCGCGAGCCGTTCGTGCCGTCGGTGGAATCGCTGCGACCGACCGCTGCTACGCGCGCTACAACCGGCCGTACGCCGTCAGCGTCGCCGAGCGCCGGGACGCGTCGCCGACGCATTATGCGAACTGGCGTGTCCCCGGCGGATCACCGCCGTTTCAGGTGCAGCGTTGATGGGCGGCGGTCGGTGGCCGGTCAATCGCGTTGCCGGTCCGCGCGGATGCCGGATTCGCGTCGACGCTGCTCGCTCGGCCTCCGGCGTTCAAGCCCGACACGCCCGTTCGGCCGGCCGTGCGGGCCGCCGGCCGCTTCCGGCGCGCAGCATCGACGCTCGAAGCGTCGCGGCTGGCTCGACGACAGGACCGATCGGTCGCAGGCGCTCGCCCCTGTCGCTCCGGCGGGAACGGCCAGCCGCGGTGCGCCTGGCGCCCGTCGTGCCGCCGGTTGGCTATCGCTACCGGCGCAGGTTCCGCGCGCCGGCGCGACCGCTCCGGCGGTTGCGCCAGGCGGAAGCTCGCCGGCGGTAGCAGCCGAGCCGCGCGCGCCGCTGCGCATCGACGACGGCCACGTCGTGCTGCCGCCAACGTCGCGGCCCGGTGCCGCCGGCGGTCGTCGCGGCGCCGGTAGCCCGCCTGCGAGCGAGCGCGCATTGCGCACGGTGCCGCCGCGAACGGCCCGATGGCCGTACCGCCGGCGCTGCCGCAACCCGTTGCGCCTGCGAGCGTGCCGTACACGGTGCCCGCAGCCCGTTGCCGCACCGAGGTCGCTGCCGACTGTGCCGCCGGTATCGTCACCGGTGCCGCCGGTCGCGGTTCCGGTGCCCGTGCCGCAGCCGGTTGCGCCGGCCTCGTCGCAGCGTGGTGCCCCGGTCCGCCCGGCGCCGCCCAATCCTGGCCCGAACGACCGACCGAACTGGGGCCTGCTAACGGGCCGTAGCCCCTGTCAACCGGCTGCTGGGCGCTCAGTTCGCAACCAGCGCCAGCCGGCGTCCTTCGTCCAGCGTCTTCACGCGATCGCCTTCGCGGAACTCCGGCTTGTTGAATCGTGCGTGTAGTTGCGCGTCGTGCCGTTTTCCATCTTCACGGCAACGTTCCAGAACGTCTTCGTCTTCTTGTTCTTCTCGACTTCGTTGCCGGCATAGACGCCCGCGCCGGCGCCGATGATCGTCGCTGCCGTGTTGCCGCGACCGCTGCCGATCTGGTGGCCGAGGACGCCACCGAGCACCGCCGGCAACCGCTCCGACTGCCGGACGATTTGCCCTTCTGCTCGACGTACTTCACCGACTTGACGACGCCGCACTCCGCGCAGACCTTGACCCGCGCCGGTGGCGATGCGGCCGGCGCCGGGGCGCGCCTTCGGGCGCTGGCGACTGCGCGCCGGCGGTTGCGGCGAGCGTCAGCGCGGCACGAACGTCGCCGCGGCGACAACACGGTTCACGGTCATGTTCATTGCCTCCTCCAGCTTTGCGATGCTGTGCAGCGGCGTCAGTCGTCGCTGTCGTCCGCGCGCAGCCGCGCGTAACGATGCCCGGCGCCGCTTCCAGTCACCTGGCAGCTTGCCCTTGCCCGGCACGCGCGCGGGCACTTCGCGCTCGACGTACGCGCCGACCCACTTCGCGCCAATCCGGCCACCACGACCCGTCGATGCTGCTTGGCACCGTCGAGCCACGCGTCGGATCGTCGGCACCCAGCTTCGCGTTGGTCCAGTAGAAGTACTTGTTCCGCGGCCGGCGGATTGATCATGCCCGCGATGTGCTCCCGATCCGGACAACACGAATCTCGTGTCGCCGCTTCGAGGAACGCCGGTGCCCGTGTACGTCGTCTTCCACGGCGCGATGTGGTCCTCGATCGCCGACACGAAATACGTCGGCACGTTGACCTTCGACAGGTCGATCGGCACGCCGGCCAGCGTGATGCCGCCGGGCTCGCGCAGCAGGTTCTTCATGTACATGTTGCGCAGGTAGAAGCTGTGCATCGTCGCCGGCATCCGCGTCGAGTCGCAGTTCCAGTGCAGCAGGTCGAACGGGAACGGGTCGCGGCCCAGCAGGTAGTTGTTGATGACGAACGACCAGATGAGGTCGTTGGCGCGCAGCATGTTGAACGTGTTCGCCATCTCGGCTGCCTTCGAGATAGCCGCGCTCCGCCATCTTCTTCTCGAGCGACGCCACCTGCGCCTCGTCGATGAACACCTCGAGCTCGCCCGCTGCCGTGAAGTCGATCAGCGACGTCATGAAGGTCGCGCTGGCGATGCGCTTGTCGCTTCTTCGCGGCCATGTAGCCGAGCGTGGCCGCGAGCAGCGTGCCGCCGAGGCAGTAGCCGATCGCGTTGACGCTCGTTCTCGCCGGTCGCCTTCTCGATCGCGTCGAGCGCCGCGCAGCGTGCCTTCGAGCAGGTAGTCCTCGAAGTCCTTGTGCGCGAGCTTCTCGTCGGGATTGACCCACGAGATCGACGAACACCGTGATGGCCCTGCGTCGACCGCCCAGCGTGATGAACGAGTTCTTCTCGCGCAGGTCGAGGATGTAGTACTTGTTGATCCACGGCGGCATGATGAGCAGCGGCCGCTTCGCACGCCTTCTTCGTCGTCGGCTCGTACTGGATCAGCTGCATCAGCTCGTTCTGGAAGACGACCTTGCCCGGCGTGGTCGCGATGTTGACGCCGAGCTCGAACGCCTTCGAGTCGGTCATCGAGATCTTGCAGCTGGCCGTTGCCGCGCTCGATGTCGTCGAGCAGGTTGTTGAGGCCCTTGCACGAGGTTCTGGCCGCCGCTTGCCGATCGTCTCGCGGAACACCTCGGGATTGGTCAGCGCGAAGTTCGACGGCGCGAGCGCGTCGATGTACTGGCGCGTGAAGAAATCGACCTTCTTCTTCGTGTGCTCGTCAGGCCCTCGACGCTGCCGACCTGCTCGTGCAGCCAGCGCGCGGTGATCAGGTAAGACCTGCTTGATGTAGTCGAACAGGAAGTGCTCGTGCCAGTCCTCGTGCTTGAAGCGCTTGTCGCCCTTGCGCCGGCTCGGCGACCGGCGTCGACGGCGCGCCCATCATCCGCAGCATCGACGACTGCCACAGGCTCATGTAGTCCCACCACAGGTTCATCTGCGCCTCGGCCAGGCGTGCCGGGTTCGCGAGCATCTTCGCCGCGAGCTCCATGAACGCCTTGCCGAGGCCGAGCTCGTCGCTGACGACCGAGCGCGCGCTTGCCGGCGTTGCGCGAGGCGAATTCGCCCATCAGCTTGGCGCTCTTTTCGGCGGCGGAAGCGAGCGATTCGGCGAGCGCGACCGGGTCGTAGGTGGTGGCGCGGAGTGGCGGGCGTTGCGGCGTGGCGGGGAGGTGGACATCGCGGATTCTCGTGGTCGTTGCGTGGGTCGGGCGATCCGCCATTTACGTGGCGAAGCGGATCGCGCCGTCGGCGGCGACAGCATGCGCATAGCGCGGCCGCCGCGCCACAGGTGATTCAGGTGGGCGATCGCCTCGCCCATCGCGAAGAAGCGCTGCTGCAGGTCGAGCTCGCGGCGGAACAGCACCGGCAGCATGATCGTACGCGCTGCCGACTGCGGCTGCGGCGCGCGACGAGCGCCTGCGCAGCTCGGCGAGACGCGCGGCGTGGTGCGCGCGCAGGCTGCGCGACGCGGGCGGCGATGCCGCGAAACGGCAGGCCGTGCGACGGCAGCACCAGCGTTTCGCGGCGGCAGCGTCTCGAACGCGTCGAGCGAACCGAGGAAGCGCGCGAGCGGATCGCCGTCGGGCTCCGCCGGGCCAGACGGCGACGTTGGTGCTGATCCGCGGCAGCAGCATGTCGCCGGAGATCAGCACGCCTCGCGTCGGCTGCGTGCGAGCGCCGCGTGCTCCGGCGAATGGCCGTAGCCGGCGAATGACGCGCCACGCGCGCGGTCGCCGGCATCGCACCGTGTCGCCGTCGATCATCCGCCGGAACGACGTGCGGCGACCTCGGGCGACGCCGCGGCGGTAGTGGATTGCCGCGCGCGGCGAGCGCGTCGAGTGCTCGTCGCCGCCATGCCGTGGCGCGCGAACAGTGCGCGCATGTCGGCGCGCGACGTAGCCGCGCGCGCTGGTCGACGATGCGCGTGCGCGGTCAGGAACTCGACCTGCGTCATCGCGATCGGCGCAGCCGAAGCGCGCCGGCGAGCCACGCGCGCCGTTGCCGAGGTGGTCCGGGTGGCAGTGCGTCGCGACGATCGCGCGGAGCGGCCGCGTGCGCAGCGTCGTCGCGAAATGCCGCTCCCACATGCGCGCGCGTCGGCGCGTCGCCGTAGCCGCAGTCGACGAGCGCGTAGCCGTCGCGCTCTGCGCATCAGCCACAGGTTGATGTGGTCGAGCGCGAACGGCAGCGGCATCCGCAGCCAGCAGCACGCCGCGGCGCGACCTCGATCGCGCTGGCCCGGCGGCGGCGGTGCGTGCGGAACGACGTCGAGCGACGGTCGGTTGTCGGCGCGGGTCATGGCGTGTCGGCGGCAGGCAGCGCATCGCGGCTATGGTATCGTGCCGTCGACAGCGTCCGTCTTCCAGGCGCGCGAGCGCCGGTCACGCCATCTGCGCCGCGTCATGCGCTTGCCACGCGACTACCACGCCTCCGCACGCATGTCCGCCGCCGAGCCGCAGCTGCCGCCGCGCCGGCCGCACGCGACTTACTCGATTTCCGGACCTCGCCGCGCGAGTTCGCGCTGACGACGCGCGCGATCCGCTTCTACGAGGATCGCGGGCTCGCTCGCCGCCGCGGCGCGGCACGGCGCACGCGCGTCTACGGCGAGCGCGAGCGGGTGCGGATCAAGCTGATCCTGCGCGGCAAGCGGCTCGGGCTCGCGCTGTCGGAGATCGCGCGAGCTGCTCGATCATGTACGAGATCGGCGCAACGAGACGCGCGCAGCTGTCGCGCTTCCTCGCGCTGCCTGGCCGACCGCCGCGCGCATGCTCGCTGCAGCAGAAGCGAGGACATCGACATCGTGCTGGCCGAGATCGACGGCATCGAGCGCGATTGCCGGTCGCCGGCTCAAGGAAGCGGCGTCGGGGCCGGATTGACGTTTACGTAAACGTAATAGCAGAATTCGTTCGATGCCCGGACGTATCGCCTGCGCACCGCGATCACGGTTCGTGCGCGGAGCGCCGAGCGAGTCGCCCGGCGCCCGCGCGTCGCCTTCACGCCGCCTTCGCCGGCTACGCGGCGCGCGTGCGCGCAAGCTTCGCGCGCCAGGGCGCGATGGCGCTGATCGGCGCTGCGCTCGATCGCGGTCGAGCCCAGGCTATTGCGCGATCGCGCTCGTGCCGCGGCCGGAGGTCTCGCAGCAGCACGGCTATGTGCATGCGGGTATCGTCGGCGACGCTGGTCGACTCGGCCGGCGGCTACGCCGGGCTTCACGCTGTTTCCGGAAGACACGCTCGGTGCTGACCGTCGAGTTCAAGCTCAATCTGCTGGCGCCGGCGCCGGGCGAGCGGATCGTCGCCGAGGGCTTCGTCGTGAAGCCGGGCCGCACGCTGGCGATCACGCGCGGCGAAGTGCACGCCGAGCAGCGGCGGCAAGCGCACGCTCGGTCGCGCTGATGCAGCAGACGCTGATGGTGATGCGCGGCAAGGCCGATCGATGACGAGCCGCTGCGACGCCGTCGCGAACGAGACCGGTGACCTGATGGCGGTGCGGAGGAACCGAAGGCCATGATCGACTACCCAGCCCTCAATTTCGAGGTCTCGGCGAGACGATCGACATGCTGCGCGAGCAATACGTAAC
>ERZ1370068.4868-contig-3919_pt1 | contig 34977 bp, 46 predicted proteins | sample MGYA00561227_ERZ1370068 | MGnify/ENA primary metagenome ERZ1370068 (study PRJEB38410, sample SAMEA6850437) | metagenome | study: Metagenomic assessment of the ecological functions of the soil: analysis of the soil microbiota associated with the...
TCAGCGTTACGTGGCCATTGCTCGTCGTGTCGAACTCGCGCCCCGGCGGATCGCGCGGCATGCCGCCGTCCGCCACCATGCGCAGGCGCACCGACACCTGCTGCGCGCCGGGATCTCGACGCGGTAGTACGCGGCCGCCTTGGTGCCGGTCTTGCCGGGTTCACCGCACCGGAACGACCGTGGACGATGTAGGTCAATGGAACGCGTCCTTCACGAACGGCGACGGATTCGTGGCGCCGAGCAACCGCGTCTGATTCGTCTCTGTTGTCGGTGAACAGCAGCGCGGGCGCGCGGCCGAAAGGACCGAGCCCGACGGCGTTCTCGACGTGGCCGAGCGAGACGTGCTCGGCGCGAATCAGCGTCGCGCCGCCGCGGCTCAGCAGGTTTGGGGCCAATAGCCCTCGCCGTCAGGCCCCAGCTCACGTGTTGCGGAACCACCACCGTCGGCAGCACGTGGATCACCGCGGCCTCCGGCCCGCGGTTTGCGACGGTGATGCGGATCAAGACGTCGTCGGGCGCCGGCCTTCGCGTACTCGGCGAACACGTCGAAGTAGCGGTCCTCGTCGAAGCACGCCGGTGTCGGTCGAGCTCGAACTCGGGATCGGCTTGCGCGTGCGGCGGCGGCTCTCCTCGACCAGCCGCGCGTACGGGAACTCCGCGCTGCGGGTACTTGTAGAGCGCCTTCGCGTACGAGTGCGTCGGCGTCGAGTCGAGGTAGTAAGTAGCGCTCCTTCACGTCCTCGCCGTGGTTGCCCTCCGGGCCCGGTAAGGCCGAACAGCCGCTCCTTCAGGATCGGGTCGCGCCCGTTCCACAGCGCGAGCGCGAAGCAGAGCCGGCACTCGCGGTCGGTGATGCCGAGCAGGCCGTCCTCGCCCCAGCGGTAGGCGCGGCTGCGCGCGTGGTCGTGCGGGAAGTAGTCCCAGCACGTGCCGTCGGCGGAGTAGTCCTCGCGCACGGTGCCCCACTGGCGCTCGGACAGGTAGGGGCCCCAGCGTTCGAGTTCTTGTCGCGCCCGGCGTCCTCGCGCAGGCGCTGTTCCTCGGCGTTGTCCATGGCATCCCTCGGCTCGTCGAAACCGTCGTGACGACGGTCTCGCGATGGAACTGGCTGGGTGAGGGCGGATTCTTTCACAAGCCCGGGGTGAAGCCATGCGAGCGTGGGGCCGCTCCGAACGGGCACACGGCGAACGCAAACGCACTCCCGAAGTGCCCGGCGTTTGCGCTAGATTCGTGGCTCACCCCCTCGCCCACCCTGGATGACTCGGTCGCACATCCCGCTTCGGTCGCTCCTCGCGCTGGTGCTCGCCCTGCTCGCCGTTTCCACGACGAGTCGTGGCGATCCGCATCCCCGCGTTCTCGGCGCACGGCATCCACGTCACGCCGCCGCGCGCTCGTGCACAGGCCGGTCGTCGACGGTCGCTTGGACGACGCGGTGTGGACGCAAGCCGCGGTGCTCGACTCGTTCACGCAGGGCCGCCCGATCGAGGACGTGCCCGACTCGCTCGGCACGCGCTGCCTGGTGATGTACGACGAGAAGCAGCTCTACTTCGGCTTCCACTGCCGCGACCGCCGCGACGGCATCCAGTCGCCCATCCTGCCGCGCGACAACGTGTGGCAGGGTGATTACGTATGCGTGAGCCTCGACACCTGGTACGACCATCAGCGCTCGCAGTTCTTCTGCGCCAACGCGAGCGGTGTCCAGATGGACGGCGTCGACCGCGACGGCGTCGACAGCGATCTGGCCCCCGACTTCCTGTACACCTCGAAGGGCCGGCTCACCGAGGACGGCTGGGAGCTGGAGATGGCGATCCCGTTCACGAGCCTGCGCTTCCCGAGCCGCGGTCCGGTCACGTTCGGGATCAACCTCGAACGCCAGATCAAGCGCGAGGACGCCGCCGTGTACTGGGCGCGAATTACGCGGAACATCAACAGCTACCACGCGCAGATGGGATCGCTCGAGGGTCTGGCGGGCGTGCGGCCGGGCATGAACCTCAGGTGAACCCGACGTTCACGAACGTCGCCGCGGGTGAGCGCGCCACGGAGGGCATCGTCTACGACAACGATCCGCGCTTCGGGCTGGGGCGTGAAGTACGGGCTCACGAGCGGCCTCACCGCCGACGTCGCGATCACCCCGACTTCAGCCAGATCGAAGCCGACGCCAGCGTCATCGACATCAACCAGCGCTTCGCCATCTTCTATCCCGAGAAGCGCCCGTTCTTCCTCGAAGCCGGCAGATCTTCGAGCTGCCCATCAACCTGATCTACACCCGCCGCATCGTCGACCCGCTCTACGGCGTCAAGCTCACCGGCAAGGCGGCGCGCACGAGCGTGGGCGTGATCAACGCCTCGATCGTTCGAGCGGCGAGTCCATCCCCGGCCTGCCCGATCCCGCCAATCCCTACCTCGGCCACGACGCTCAGTTCGCGATCGCGCGGCTACGCACCGACGCCGTGCTCGCAACTCGTGAACATCCGCTATGGCCGGCTCGCGAGCACAGACGATGCGACAACCGTGCCGGCGGCGCCGACACGCGAATCAACTTCACCGACCAGTACAGCCTGATCGCGCAGGCGCGGTGAGCACGACGCGCAGCGCGACTACGCATCTGCCCCCGCGACGCTCCCGGGATCGATGGTCAACGTCGACTCGACCCCGCTGGCCCAGGACGGCGCGACCCACGACGGCTACGCCGGCACGCTCGAGCTGCGTCGCGACTCGAAGCACCTGACGTCTCGCTCGACGCTCGACGTCTCGCCCGATTTCCGCGCCGAGATGGGATTCGTGAACCGACCCGACCAGATCACGTATCACGGCGAGATCACGCCCAAGCTCACTGGCGAGGAGAAGTCGTGGTTCACGTTGATCGCGCCCGACCTCGAGTACGAGCGCATCTACGACCACGAGGGGCCGGGCTACCCGGCCGCTTCACCGACGAGATGATCCGCCCCAGCCTCGAGATCCGCATCCCCAAGGGCACGCGCTTCGGCGTCGCCTACTCGCGCGTGTTCACCTGGTTCGAGGGCGCCGCCTTCCCAGATCAGGATCGCGGTGAGGCGTGGTTCGGCTCCGATCGTTTCGAGGCCGTGCGCCCAAGCGTGACGTTGACCGCCGGCGGGAACGTCATCTTCGAGGAGTCGATTCCCGGCCGCTTCTGGGCGATCACGGCGCGGCGGCGCTCCGCTTCACCCGCCAGTTCGACGGTGAGTTCTCGTTCAACGCCGAGTCCGACACGCGCGCCGAGACGAACAAGCGCTACGGCGAGATCGTGATCCCGCGGCTCAAGCTCAACTACCAGTTCACGAAGGAGCTGGCGCTGCGCCAGATCGTCGAGCTGCAGAAGACGCGCTTCTTCGACACCGACGGATTGCTCGCCTCGGTGTCGCGCACGCTGTCGCTCGACTGGCTCGCGAGCTACTACGTGCGTCCGGGCACCGTCGTCTACCTCGGCTATGGCACCGTGCTCGAAGGCAGCACGTTCGAGAGCCTGCGGCCGGGGCGCAGTAATGCGCGTTCGTGAAGCTGAGCTACCTGTGGGAGGTACGCCGCCTCTCGACCATGGGCCCCCAAATGCAACTCAGCTGGTTGTCGGATGCATCGCAGCCCTCACCCCTGGATCCGGATCCCCAGCTCCTTCATCGTCTCGCGGCCTCGATCGTCGCTCGGGCTGCCATCCATCAGGCTCGCCGCGCTCGCGCTCTTCGGGAACGCGATGGTGTCGCGGATGCTAGTCGCGTCCCGCCATCAGCATGATGATGCGGTCGAGGCCGAGCCCGATGCCGCCGTGCGGCGGCGAGGCGTAGCTTGTAGGCGTCGATCAGGAAGCCGAACTTGGCTCTGCAGGCCTGCTCGTCGGGCGAGAGCCCGATCACCTTCATCACGCGCTCCTGGATGTCGGGACGGTGGATGCGGACCGAGCCCGAGCCCAGCTCGTTCCCCGACAGCACCGAGGTCGTAGAGCTGCGCGATACACCTCGACCGGGATCCGGTCTCGAGGCGCTCGAGGTGCTCGGGGTTCGGCATGGTGAACATGTGGTGACGCGGCGCCCAGCGCTTGGCCGTCCGCGTCCCACTCGAACAGCGGGAACTCGCGCACCCAGAGGAACGCCCAGCGGCGGATCGACCGGCCTGAGCCCGCAAAACGATTCGCCGCGCAACAGCGGCTGGCCGAGCTGCGTGCGCAGCACGCCGAGCGCCTTGCAGCGTCCGCCTCCCACGGCCCGTTGGTGAACAGCACGGCGTCGCCCGGCTTGGCGCTTCGACGCTGGGCGAGGAACTCGTCGAGCAGATCGCCGGGGAAGATCACCTGCTGCTTCGCGCGATCGGCATCGGTGCACCTTGAAGAAGGTGAGGCCCGCCGGCGCCGGCGTCCTTGGCGACGTCCTCGTACTTGCGGAGCTGAGTGCCCGAGATCTCGGCGCCGCCCGAGCACCACCATGGCGACGCCCACGCCGCCCGGCGCCTTGGCGCCGTTGGCGATGACGTTGCGCGGCGAGCGTGCGCACAGCTCGGTGACGTCGACCAGCTCGAGCCCGAACCGCACGTCGGGCTTGTCGGAGCCGTAGCGGCCCATCGCCTCGCGGAAGGTCATGCGCGGGAACGGCGTTGTCGAGCGTCGACGCCGAGGCAGTCGTGCCACATCGCGCGCGAACAGGCCCTCGACGGCGGTGAACACGTCGTCCTCGGTGACGAAGCTCATCTCGAGGTCGATCTGCGTGTGCTCGGGCTGGCGGTCGGCGCGCAGGTCCTCGTCGCGCAGGCAGCGCGCGATCTGGAAGTAGCGGTCGCAGCCCGCGATCATCAGCGTCTGCTTGTAGAGCTGCGGCGATCTGCGGCAGCGCGAAGAACTTGCCGGGATGCACGCGGCTCGGCACGACGTAGTCGCGCGCGCCCTCGGGCGTGGGCTTGACCAGCATCGGCGTCTCGATCTCGAGGAAGCTCTGGCTCGAGAGATACCGGCGCGCGCCGCCTGGTACACGCGATGACGCAGCGCGAGCACCTGCGCCAGCTCGGGACGGCGCAGGTCCGAGATAGCGGTAGCGGAGCCTCGAGGTCCTCGTTCGCGAGGTGCAGCTCTTCGTTCACCTGGAACGGCAGCGGGTCGGCCGACCGAGAGCGCGCTTGAGCGCTTCGACGTCCAGCTCGACCTCGCCGGTCGGCAGCTCGGGGTTGAGCGATTCGGCCGGGACGCGCGGATCACCTTGCCGCGCACGGCGATCGACCCACTCGAGCCCGAGCCGCTCGGCACGCGCGAGCGAGGTCGCGACCGCCGGAGTCTCTGGGTGGAACACGATCTGCGTCAGCCCGTAGCGGTCGCGCAGGTCGACGAAGCAGCACGCCGCCGTGGTCGCGCACGCGATGCACCCAGCCCATCAGCATGCACGGTCCTGGCCTGATGTGACTCGCACGCAGCTCGCCGCAGGTGTGCGTGCGGCGCCAGTCGCCCAAGTCTCGAGGACCGGTTCGCCGCTCATGACCGCAGCCCTCCCAGGCTCGACCGCAGCGCCTGAGCGAGCGTTGCCCGCGGCGCCGACTGCTGACGTTCCGCTCACCGAGATCCTTCACGACCACCTCGCCTCGCGTCCCATTCTCCTCCCCGAACAAGACCATGAGTCGCGCCCCGCTCTTCCCGCACCGCCTTCATCTGCGCGCCGAAGCCGCGGGCCTCGAGATCGCAAGTCGACGATGAACCTCGCCTCAGCGTCGCGCACGAGCCGCGTCGCGCGCGCCTGCGTCGCCGGCATCGCCACGACATAGACGCCGCCCGCGGCCGCCGGCACGCCCTCGCCGCGCTGCTCGAGCACCAGCATCGCGCGATCGAGCCCGATCGAGAACCCGACGCCCGGCGTGGGCGGACCGCCCAGCGATCGGCGATCAGCCCGTCGTAACGCCCGCCGCCGCCGAGCGCGCTCTGGGCGCCCAGCGAGCGATCGTGCACCTCGAACGTCGTGTGCGTGTAGTAGTCGAGCCCGCGCACGAGGCCGTGATCGATCTCGTAGCGCGATGCCGGCGCCGTCGAGCCCGGCGATCACGGCCGCTCCCATCTCGCGCGGCTGTCCGCATCGAGACCATCGAGCATGCGCGGCAGCGGCGGCGGCGTCCCGCCCTCGATCCGCCGCGCAGGAGCGCCACGTCGCCCTCGTCCTTCGAGTCGAGCACGCGCATCGGGTTCGATCTCGAGCGCGCTGGCGCGAGTCGGCGCTCGAGCCGCTCGCGCACCGGCGCGAGCCACTCGCGCAGTGCGACGCCGTACGAGCGCCGCGTCTCCGGCGTACCCAGGCTATTCACTGCCACCGTCAGGTCGCCGAAGCCCCAGCCTCGAAGACGTCGACGAACAGCGCGATCATCTCGACGTCGGCGGCGGGCGCCGCCAGTGCCGATGATCTCGGCGCCGATCTGATGGAACTGGCGATAGCGGCCCTTCTGCGGCCGTGCCGTACCGAAACATCGGCCCCACGGTACCAGAGCGCGGTGGATGCGTCCCTGCCCGCTCATGGCCGTGCTCGAGATACGCACGCGCGACGCCGGCCGTGTTCTCGGGCCTGAGCGCGTAGTCGTGGCCGCCCTTCGGCGTGCCGAACCGATACATCTCCTTCTGGACGACCTCGCTCGATTCACCGGACGTGCGCGCGAACAGCTCGTAGTCCTCGAAGACAGGCGTGCGGATCTCGCCGTAGCCATAGCGGGCGAACACGCGCGGGCGCGCGCCTCGGCCCACTGCCAGCGCGCGAGCTCGGCGGGCAGCAGGTGCGCGCGTGCCGCGCGGGGCCTGGTGCTTCAGCGCCATGCGCGCGCCTCCCCGGCGACGCGCGCGCGTCGTTGCTCCACCGAGCCGCATCCCGCTACTCCTTCACCATCGCGAGCATCACGAGCTGGGCGAGCAGGACGCCCGCCGTGTCCGCCATCAAATCGAATGCGTCCGACTGCCGCCCCGGAACGGCGTCGATTGAAACATCTCGTCACCAGTGCCCACGACGATTCCCAGGCACAGCGCCACCAGCGCCGCGTTGAGCACGCGCATCGACGGCGACGACGCCCGGATCGCGCGCACGAGCAGGATGCCGAGCCCGAAGTACTCCCCCACGTGGTAGAGCTTGTCCGAGTTCGCGAACTGGAGCGGCGGCGTGAGCGAGGGCTGGGCGCTAAGGAAGAAGATGATCGTGAGATAGAGGAGCACCGGCAGCCAGTAGCTCAGGAAGAACGCCGGTACGCCCCGTGCGGGAGCGCGTCGCGCCATGGAAGTCCTCGGGATGCAGCCGTCGGGAACGCCGCGCGGGCTCGGGCGTCCGGACCGCGCGCGAAAGTGGCCGCGGAAGGTAGCACGCTGGCCCGCGCCGGTTCCACGCGCCGTGCGCCTGCGCAGAGTAGGCCTAGGCGGCTGCAGCACGAAGCGCGGGCCCTGGGGGACCCGCGCTCCTAGGAACGGATTTGGCGATCGAAGAACGGCCTCAACCGCCCAGGGTGCCACTTCCGGAACATCGGCGCGTTCTGAATGCGAGCTCTGGGCTTTTGGCCGGGGGCTGATTCGGATCCTGCGTCCGCTGGACTCCGCCTTCGGCGCCTGCTCTTGCGCCGTCTTCGGCTTCATCTCGCTCCACACCGCCACGCCGACGAGCACCACGACGAGCACGGTGATGGCGAGCAGGACCCGCGTTCCATCCTTCATCTCACAGCTCCTTCCACGCCAGCGTGCGCGCGCTCGGGCGGTCCGTCTGCGCGTACAGCGTCGTCGTCGGAAGTACGGCGGCGCGTAGCCGCGGTGGTCGTAACGGGAAGTCACGGGCGTAGCTGGTCTGCAGCACGCCGCTCGAGTTGAACGAGTAGAAGTAGCCGTAGTACTGGGCCACCATGCCGCCACGCAGATGGAACGTGCCGCGCGGGCTGCCCGAGTCCCAGTTGTCCACGGTGAACTGGCTGACGCCGGTGGCCCCGCCACCGAGCGCCATGACGTAGGCGTCGAGATACATGTCGCTGGGGCACGACGTGCCGACCCGGACGTTCCCTGTTCAGCGAGTAGAGACCGAGGACGGCGCTGCCGTCCTGGTAATTGTCCATCGTGATGTCGCGCTGGATGATGATGTCCCCCCGACGCAGCCACGAGCATCTGCTGCCCGTCGAGCAGCGCCGGCGGCGGCACGTTACCCACCCGGTCCGGCCTCGCAGGTCCTGCATCGTTCCGTTGCAGCAGGTGATGCCGCGCGGCGCGCCGGTCAGCGGCGCGGCGGTGACGCCGTTGGTCGTGACCGTCGTCGTGTTCGTGTTGGGGCTGACGACGATGATCTTCGTCGTCGCGCCCTGGATGACCGTGTAGGTCTGCGTGTGCGCCACCGTGTCGGCGACCATCGTGCAGCGCGTCGTGTTGCCCTGGATGTAGATGCCGCCGGCAGACGCTGCCGCCACTGTTGACGACGTAGATGCCGCTTCGGCGGCGTTCCGGAGCCGGAGCCGAGACCGAGGGCGGTGTTGATCGTGGAGTTCGAAGGCGGCGAGCCCGTGACCGCCAGGCCCAGCGCCGCGTTCTGCTGGTTGTATTGATCGGTCGGCAGGGCCACCGCGGGCGCACCGCGCTGGAAGCCGCCGGCAAAGTCGGGCACGTCGATCGTGCCGTTGTAGTTCGCGGCCTTTTCGACCGGGCTGTTCTTGTTGTAGAACCACGCCTTGCCGTTCACGCTGCTCACCTTGTCCTGGAACTCGGGCTGGTAGGCGAAGCGGAACTCGCCGTTCGTGTGCACGCGTCCGTCGAACGACGCGTCCGAGGTGAACCAGATCGCGCCGCCGTTGGCCGCCGTGTGCTTGTCCGTGAACAGCAGGTACTGCGCGAACGAGGCGCGCCTCGGCGCTCACGCGCAGCATCCCCGAGCTCTGGACCTGGCGCTCACCACCGCCACCGAACGTGCCGGTCGAGGTGATCGTGTAGCGGAAGTTGTAGACCTGCGCCGAGTCGCGGATCGAGGTGTCCGCCCACACGATCGTCGCCGTGGCGTTGAAGGGAGGGTTCGTGCTCGTCGCGGTCATCGTCGACGGCATGAACGTCGCGGGCGTGAGGATGATCAGCCCGGAGCCCGTGTAGTTGCTGAGCAGGGTGTCCAGCTTGGTGCGGGCGCGATTCGCCAGCACCTGCTGGCAGGTGCGAATGCCCGCGTCCGCGGACAGCAGCGACGCGCGCGCGATGTGCACGTTGGACACCATGGCGCGTTCGTTCACCGTCGTCGCGATCAGCGTCGCGCCGATCGCGCCCACCAGCACCAGCACGAGGAGCGCAGTGACGACGGCGATCCTCGCTCAGGTGACGGTCGGTTCGCGGGACGCATGGTGACCTCCAGGCTAGAGCACGCGAGGTTGGATCTCGGACCACACCGAGTCCAACACCGCGGCCCGGCCGTTCGCGACGGCGCGGGTGTACACACGGGGCTGAATCTTGTCGACCAGCGGAACCTGATTCATGCCGTAGGACGGGACGCGGAGGACCGTGTCGGCGCGCCCTGCGGGCGGTACCAGACCTGAACCCGCGCACGTCGTACATCACGACCGCGGGCGGTCCTGCCCAGTTCGGCGCGGATCAAACTCGGGCGCCGGTAGCTGGTGGAGTCCATGCGGTAGGTGATGGCCGAGATGCGGTAGACGTTGGCCTTGTTCGCCGCGTAGCCGCCGGAGGGCCAGCCCCAGACGAACGCGGTGCTGACGGGGTTGTAGGGCGACGTGTTGCCGTGCAGCAGCTGGTTCGTCACCGCGTCGACGGCCGTGACCTGGAACATGTGGGCGCTCGAGCCGTCGGTCACAACGGCCAGATCGTTGACGTTGAATCCCGCCACGCTCTGAACCGAGATGGTCGAAGTCGACCCTGTCATGTCGGACGTCAGCGGCGTCGTCGAATCCCACGCGCCGATCATGCGAATCGAATCACACGAGCCGCCGCCCGGGCCGGGCTTCAACGCCCACCACACCTCGGCGGTGTTGTTGTTGTCCACGTTGAGCGGCAGGCGCCCCCACCCCGATCCGGCCATGCGCACATCGCGCTCGATGAGCTGAACCGCCGCGCGCGCATTCGATCGGACCTCGGCGACGTTGGCGGCGTACTGCTCCGCGTTGCCGCTCCGGAACAGCACCGGAGAACATGGCCGTCGCGATCACGCCCAGGATGACCGTCGTGACCATCAGCTCGACGAGCGAGAAGCCGCGGGTGCGACTCGGACGGGGGCGCATGGCTAGTTCCAGGTCGATTCCGGCGACACGGCGACCAGGCGGACGCTGGTGAGCGAGAACGAGTTCGGCCACCGCACCGTCACCGTGACGCGCTTGCACGAGTCGATCGGCTGGTTGGTCTCTACGTTCCAGGACACGAAGTAGTGGCCGTCGTACGGATTGTTGGCATCCGTGTGGCCACCGTCGTCCATGTCGGGATCGTCGTACGGCGTGTCGAGCAGGCGCTCCATGACCTGCGAGCACAGCTCGGAGGCGCGCGTGTTCTGCCTGACTTGGTGATCGAGTGCGACCCGAGCGGCGTCAGCGCCGCGACGGCGAGCGCGCCGACCGCGAAGATGATCAACGCGACGAGCACTCTCCACCATCGTGAGTCCGCGCTCATCGCGCATCCTGCGCTTCAGTTCGAGACTCGGAACCATGGCGTGCTCCTAGGGCCTGAAGACCATGCCGATGCTCGACACCATCAGGGTGTCGGCCTTGAGGCCGTTGGTGACGATCAGCGCGCCCCGGTGCTGTTGGTCTTGAGCCCGCCGGAGGCGATGAACGGGATCGTATCGGTGGGCGTGAGAGCCACGACGGACAGCCGCGTGTTCTTGGGCAGCGTGTAGGTCTTGTTGCGCTCGCCCGAATCGACAACGCCGTCGCTGTCAGTGTCGAGATGCACCTTGAAGGTCGTGATGTCCGTCGTGCTCGGCGGCGAGCCGAACTGGATGTACACGGGGCGGTGCGTCGTGACCGCGGTCTGGCGGGCCAAACGGGATCGCCTCGAGCACCTGCGAGCGCGCCTGGTTCTGCGCGAGGGAGCGGAGAAGCTCCGCCACGATGGCACGCCGACGGCGACCAGGATGGCCACGATGACCATCACGATCATCAGCTCGATCAGTGTGAACCCGCGTGAACGCACCGAGGTTCCTCGCTGAGGATCTCTTCCCAACCACGCCGCCGGGCAAACCTCTCAACCAGGGTCATGCAACGGTGGTGCCGTCGGGGCGTCGCAGCCGCAGCGCTGGCGGACAACGGCTTGCGGGCGTAGGCCGCGGAATGGAATCCGGTCGCGTGCATCCTGCCGTGTGCGCAGTGCACGGTCGGGGGTACAAGTCCACGACGTCGTGCGGACGTCGTCTTGATGCGGTCGCGCCAGGTCGGAAGGTGACGACCATCGAGGTCGCCGCGCTCTGTCGAAGGGCTCGCCATATTCCGCGAGCCCCTCGACCCCTCTACCTCAAGACAACCGCGGGCGCCGAGGCGCTCCCACTCGCCGTATCGATCCTGACGTAGAGCATTCCCGAGGCGACGAGACGCCCGTGAAGGTCGCGCCCATCCCACCGGATCTCATCGGCGCCCGCCGGGAGTGAGTCGCGAATCAGCACCTGGACGACGCGCCCCTGCGAATCGAACAGCCGCAGCTGTACTGGACCCGGAGACGGAACCGTGTACCGGATCATTCCACCCGGCCCGTGCGCGGAGCGAGACCAGGAGACGCGTGCGCCGGAAACGGTGGGGGCGGCCCAGGGGCGCCCCCGTGTGGACCCGCTGGCGCGTCGCGAGCTTCACGACCTCGTTTGTGACGTCGATGTACGAGATGGCCAGGGAATCCGAGGGCCCCGTCGCGCACGACGTGAACACGCCGACATAGCCCTCCGTGTCCACGGGGAAGTTTCCCACAGGCCGATCTTCTGCGCGTACTTGAGGTCATGCCTGGTTGCGTCGTGGTAGGAGATGCCGACCGAATCGAGGGCCGACCCGCCGAACCCCGACGCCGACGCGTAGCTCCCCACATCTCCCGCCGAGTCGACCGTCTGCAATGTCCACATGGCTCCGCTGGTCGACGACGCGAATTTCAAGTCGTGCCGCGTGAAGTCGTAGTAGGCGACACCGAAGCCGGTCAGCGACTTGACCTGAGACGTGTACCCACCGACGTTGCCGACAGCATCCACCGTCTGGGTCGACCAGGTGCCCGCGTTCCGGATCGCGAATCGGAGATTGCCGTTGGTCGCGTCGTAGTACGTGATCGCCCGACTCGAGCCGCGCGCGGTGAGCGAGGCGTACAATCCGGTGACGCCGATCGAGTCCACGGTGGTCGTCGTCCAGGCCCCTGCACCGATCTTTTTCCGCGTACTTGAGATCGCCCTTCGTCGAATCGTAGTAAGCGATCCCGAACCCGCCGGGGACCCTCGCGATCGACGTGTAGAGCCCGACGCGGCCTGGCGCGTCGACGGTGGTCAAGGACCACACGCTTCCCGATCCAATCGCGAACTTCAGGTTCCCGTTCGACACGTCGTAATAGCTGATGACCGTGTGATCGAGGGTGTCGGTGGCCGCCGAGGGATAGTCTCCGACGCTTCCCGGCGTGTCGACGTCCGTGATGATGGACACTCCATTGATCACGGTCGCGACCTCGAGATCCGAATGAAGCACGTCGTAGTACGGGATGACGATAGGTCCCGAGATGGGATTCACGATCGTACACTTGCCCGGGCTGTCCATTGTGTCGGATATCGCGAAGCAACCGGCCTGGTTTTGGCAATCCGCGTGAGCCCGACGCGCCGCCGTTCCCACGACGATCATCGTCGCGGCGATCGTCCACGTAAACGCGGTCGCAACCAGGCGACCCCACACTCCGCGCTGGCCGCTCATGATGGGAACCCTCCCCGCGCCGTACCCTCGTCGATTCGTTGTCGGCGAGGGTACGGCTCACTTCGCCCGTGGAACCTGCCTCGGCGGCGGCTCCGCCGTCGGCCGCATCCACCTACTCAAACGTAGAAACTGCCGCGATCGGTCTAGCGTCCCCAGATCCCTCGAGCACGCGCCGCGCGAGGTCGACCGATTCCTCAAACCCCTGCGCCGCGCCCTCGGCCCAGGTGGCGTCGAACACCGCGGCCCCCAGCCGCCCCCGGAGCCGGTCCACGAGATCTCCGACGAGCGTGCGCCACGTCTCGTCCGGGGCAGTTTCATCGTGCGTCGCGATGCATCCGACGCACCGAGCGCGCGGACGGAATCGAGCAACCTACCGCACAGGAACAGGAGCTCGGCCGCCACCTCGAGCCCCGCGGTCCCCGCCCGCCTTGCCCGAAGCTCCTCGATCAGCGCCAGTGCCTCGACGACGTGCCGGCGTGCGGCGGGCAGGCGGCCATGCCGGACCATCACGAATCCCAAGCTCACGAGCACGTTGGCCAGCACGGGCCGATCGCCGGCGCGGCGCGCCAGCACCATCGCCTCTTCGAAGTGCGCGAGCGCCGCCGAATCATCGCCCGCGAGGCGCGCGACGCCGCCGAGATTGTTGAGTATCGTGGCGAGACGGCGTTGGTCATCGAGCTCTCGAAACATCGCGGCCGCCTCCAGGAAAAAGGTCCGTGCGACCTCCAGCCGCCCCTGCTCGGCTGCGGCGAATCCCAGATGCGCGAGTGCCCGCGCCTCGCCGAGTCGATCACCGAGCCCGCGGTACAACGCCAGCGCGGCACCGTTCAGCCCCTGTGCGGCCGAAAAATCTCCTGCAAGATGGCCAGTCCACCGGCGGCGTACAGGCCGAGCGCTCGCTCCGGCGTCGGGCGCTCCGCGCCGGGGAGTGCGAGCGCACTCGCCAACCGGTCGCGTCCGAGGGACAGGTAGCCGCGCACGTACCAGAACCGCCAGATGGAGCCGGCGAGTCGGAGCGCCAACAGCGCGCCGTCGTTGACGAGCCCGCACGCATGGAGTGCCGCCAGGAAGTTCTGATGATCCGCCCCCACCTGCGCCAAGGTCTGGGATTGGTCGGGCCCGCCGAGCAAAGCGGGAGCGGCACGCTCCGCCACGTCGATGAAGTATTCGAGGTGACGTCCACGCAGTGCCGTGGCTTCTCCGGTGTCGTTCATCGCGGCAGCGAAGTCTCGCAGCGGCTCGAGAAGTCGGTAACGAGGCTCGGGCTCGTCGGTGAGATCGACGGCAACGAGCGACTTGTCGACCAGGCGGGTCGAGACGTCCAGCACCGCAAACTCGTCGCGACCCCCGCCGCAGATTGCGGTTGCAGTTTCCAGGGTCCAGCCGCCTGCAAATACGGAGAGCGCGCGAAAGAATCCGCGCTCCTCCGGCGCCAGCTGCTCGTAGCTCCATCGTAGCGTGGCATCAAGCGCGTCGGAGTGGCGTTCCGCGCCCCCGCTCGAGGGGGACAGTCGATCTCCTGAGACCGTTGAGAATTTGCTCGAGGCCTTGCTCGCCCAGTCGCGCCACCGCGACCTCGATCGCGAGCGGCATCCCGTCCAGGCGGCGGCACAGCTCCCCGACCCGACGGAGATCGTCGTCCGACGGCCGAAACTCGGGCCGCACGGCGCGTGCGCCGTTCGACGAAGAGTCGAACGGAATCCGAGCGCTCGATGGATCGGATGTCATGCGTCTCGGCATCCGGCGTCGAGAGCGGAGGCACGTTGAGGACCTGCTCGCCCGAGGCGCCCAGCCATTCGCGGCTGGTCGCGAGAATGCGAAGCTCCGAGGACTTCCTGAGCAGAGTCGTCGCGAGCGACGAGCACGCGGCAATCAGGCGCTCACAGTTGTCGAGCACGATGAGGCACTGCTTGCCCGCCAGCACTTGCGCCATCTCGATCGCGAGCGCCTCCGTGGTCGACGCGCTGAGCTGGGCCACCTCCGCCACCGCCGCCGGCACGGCGAGGGGATCGGAGAGCGGCGCGAGATCCACGAACCACACCACGGCGGTCGACTCGGCCTCGAACCCGCGGGCGACCTCGAGCGCGAGCCGCGTTTTTCCGCACCCGGCCGCGCCCGTCAGTGTGACGAGGCGCGAGCGTTCGAGCAGTCGCCGGCAATCGCGAGTCTCGGATTCTCGCCCGACGAACGTCGCGGTGAGCGCGGACGAGCTTGCGGTGGAGAAGGCCTGACCCGCATGGCGCTCGATCGCTCGCGGCCCTCGCTGCCACGGGCGCCTGCGGCCACGGACAGCGTGGTCGCGAACTCGCGCAGGTCGGAAAGCCTGTTTCGCACGTCCTTCTCCAGCGCTTGCTCGAGGAGCGCGCGGATTCGAGGCGGTGTGTCGGGAGGAAGGCGTTCCCAATCGACGGGCGACATGAGCGTGGCCGACACGAGGGGCGAAGACGGATTCCCCCGAAGGCTTTTGTGCTGGTCAGGCACTCGTAGAGCACGCACCCGAACGCGAATACATCGGAACGCCTGTCGTGCGCGGGCGTCAGGAGCTGCTCGGGGCTCATGTAGCCGAGGGTGCCAACCTGAACTCCGGAGGCCGTCAGGCCTGCGGCGGCGGGCGCGGGCGCCGCGAGGGATCCCGCCGGCTCGCGCAGCGCGACGTGCTTCGCCAATCCGAAGTCCAGCACCTTGGCCAGGCCCTCGCGCGTCACCATCACGTTCGAAGGCTTGAGATCGCGATGGATGATCCTCTCGCGTGAGCTGCGTTGAGTGCGTCGGCGATCTGGCCGCACACGTCGAGAGCATCCTTCGTGACGAGTGGACCGCCGCGAAGTCGCTCGGCGAGGGTGTCGCCCTCGACGTATTCGAGCACGACGAACCTTCGCCCGTCGTCCGTGCGCTCGACGCCGTGGAGGGACGCCACGTTCGGGTGCTGGAGCATCGCAACGATGCGCGCCTCGCGCAGGAGGCGCGCAAGGCGAATCGGATCGCGCTCGAACACCGCCGGAAGCGTCTTGACGGCCACCGTGCGCCCGAGCGCTTCGTCGTGTCCCGAGTAGACGACGCCCATGCCGCCGCGGCCCAGCTCACCGCGGATCGCGTAGCGACCCACTCGTGACGGAGGCGGGACCGGCGTGGTGGATTCGGCCGGCGCGGTCGCGGAGGTCGGGTGTGCCGACGAAGCCCTCCCGACAGGCCGGGGCGTCGAAGGTTCCGGTGCCCGACCCCCACGGCAGGGTGCCGACCGGCACCATCATGAAGCTCCCGGCTTCGTGGTCGGCCTCGATCAGTGCGAGCACCTCCCGGCGCAACTCTGGGTCGTCGGGGCAGGAGCGGTCGAGAAAAGCGGGGACGTTCGTGCTCTCGAGATCGAGTGCTTCGTCGAACAAGGACATCATCCGCCGCCAGCGCGCGCGATCGAGATTGAACAGCGACGCTTGAGCCGCGGGAGTCACGGGTCCACGTCGCGCTTGAGCTCTCGATAGAGCAGCGCGCGGGCTTCCTTCCACTTCCGCTTCACGGTGGACAGGCTTATTCCCATGTTCTCCGCCACCTCATCGAAGGTCAGTCCCGCGAAAAAGCGCAGCACCACGACTTGGGCGAGCGTTTCATCCACTTGGAACAAACGTGAAAGCGCCTCGTCGAGGGCCACGATTTCTCGGGCCGGTCCTGAACTGCGATCTGACGTCGTCGAGATCGACGTGCCGGGCGCCGCCTCCGCGCCGAGCGGCGGCGCGACGTCGCGCGTGGTCGACGATGATTTGTCGCATCGCGATGGCGGCGACCGAGAAGAAATGATGCCGGTCGTGCACATTGAGCGGCACGTCTCCGAACAGCTTGAGGTACGCCTCGTTGACGAGCGCGGTCGTGTTGAGCAAGACGTCCCGCGGGCCCGAGCCGAGCCTGCGATGCGCCGCATGGCGCGCAGCTCGGCATGTACGACCGGCAGAAGAGTCGCGGACGGCGTCGCTACGACCCTCTCGAATGCCCGCCAGGATTTCGGAAACGTTGTCGGATGACATTTCGGCCTCGCACGGGCCGGAGCCCTGCACCGGCGGCCGGGGAAGGGCGGAATCGTACATCACGCCTCGATGCCGGTGGAGTATCAAACCGCCCTCGATTTTCCCGCGACCGTTTCGAACCCGTTTCTGCGTTATGTCGGTTAGACACGGCAAAGTGATCGAAGCGCTTTAGAGAACCGTGTCCGGTAACCACGTCTCCGCCCGGCCGCACCTCGGTGCGGCTCGGCGGGCGTCAGGAGGTCGTCATGAACCGGCAACACCAGGTCCCCGGCGCGGCAACCGCGCCTCTCGATGGGACACACCGTCCCTACTCTTCACCCGCCCCCGCGAGACTGCTCGCGGGTCGGCCTCTTGTTCCTGTCCGCGGCGCTGGCGATCGGCGGCTGCGGGCGCCACGAGCTGCTGCCCGTGGCGCCGAACTCGGCGCAGCTGTCCGAGGCCACGTCGCTCGGCGCGGCCAACGACCCACTGTGCGTGCGCAGACCGGGCGGCGCCCAGCAGATCACCGGCGTCGACGCACACGGCGCGTTGTACGCGCTCTACCGTCCCAGCCGATTGGAACGGCGACCTCGTTCTCTACGCGCACGGCTACATCCGGCCGCAGGAGGCGATCGCGCTGCCGACCGGTGATTTCACCGAGGAGCTGCGGGACAGTCTGCCTCGCGCACCACTACGCGGTCGCGTACTCCAGCTTCAGCAAGAACGGCTACGCGATCGAGGAGGGCATGCGCGGGACCGAGACCGTCGCTCAGATCTTCGCGATGCGCCTCGGGCATCCGCGGCGGCAGTTCCTGATCGGGCACTCGCTCGGCGGGCAGATCGCGATGGCGCTTGCGGAATCGCGTCCGTGGCGCTACGACGGCGCGCTCACGTTCAGCGGCGTCATGGGCGTGCACGCGGCGCGAGTTCGATTACATCTCGAACGTCCGCATCCTGTTCGACTACTTCTTCCCCGGGGTCCTGCGGGGCGACCTCATGCACCTCCCCGCCGACCTGAACGTAGAAACGGACATCATCCAGGCGGCCGCCGTGGCAATGGGGGCCCGTCCCGACCTCGCGTTCGCGCTCAGCCAGATCACGCAGACGCCAATCCCGTTCGCGAACGGCGACGAGCTCGGAGGGTCGATCATCCAGGCGCTGGTGCTCCAGGCGATCGAGCTGGGCGACATCCTCGAGCGTACGCACGGACAATCCTTCTTCGGCAACTCCAACACCGTCTACACAGGCGCGCTGCCGCAACCGTTGCTGGACGACATCAACGCGCGCGTCGCGCGCTTCGAGATCGCGCCCAGCGCCGCGGCGATGATGCGGAGGTTCTACGAGCCGACCGGCAGGCTCCCGATCCCGTTGCTCGCGTACCACGCGCTGCGTGATCCGGTCGTGCCGGTGTTCCACGAGTACGTGTACCGCGACCTGGTTCAGAGCGCGGGCCAGTCCGCGCATCTCATCCAGCGGTTCGAGGACCGCTACGGCCATACAGGATTCCCGCCGTCGCAGATGATCGCGGCGTTCGAGGAACTGGTGCAGTGGGTGAACTCGCACCCACGACGGGCGGAGCGGAAGGGCGAGCTGACGGCACGTCGCTGGGCCTCCAGGCAACGTGGTGGCCGGGCCGTCGTCGGACGGCCCGGCCCTTCCTTGCTCGGCGGCGCGTCGACGTTCGGCCGACGGAGCGGGAATTCGACGCCGACGAGCGATCCACGCTTGCGGAAATCGAGGGCTCCGGGCAGGTTCCTCCCCCTGTGCGCCGCTAGCTCAATTGGCAGAGCAACTGACTCTTAATCAGTAGGTTGAAGGTTCGATTCCTTCGCGGCGCACCAACTTACCTGCGAGCGGCCGATCCCCCGAGATCGGCTCCACGGGCGGGGATCGACGAGGGCCTGGCGGGGCGGCCGAACCCTCGGCCGCCCACACCTCCAATGCTCAGTGCTGACTCGTTCTTCGCGCTCCGGCCAGCGCGGGCTCGGCGGCTGTCTCCGCCACGTGTGTCTCCTCGGACTCTTTCGCCTCGAGTGCGCGCGCGATGAAGTCGCCCATCTCAAAGTGGGCGTGGCGCGTGAACTCCTGGAACGGCCTCCAGTCCGGGTTCATGGTCAGGAAAGAATGCCGGTCGCCGAGGAGCAGGCCGACCAGAACCTCGGCCACGATCCTGCCTCCCACCGGGCCCAGCCGGATCGGCGTCTCGTCGGTGCGGAACTGCTGCTGCGCTTCGGCCAGCACGTAGAACCACAGCGGCGCATTGTGACCGAATTCCGGAGAGATCTCGGTCAGCGGAATGTTCGTGGCGGCGTCCTCCCTCGGTCGCTTTCCCGACCAACAGGTGCTCGTCCGGGATCGGATCCACTCCCATCCGGCGCGCCACCGATTGTCCCGACGGCAGACCCATTCGGAGCCCGCGCAGCAGATTCCGCTGCGCCAGCACGGGCATCACGGGCGCTTCGATCGCGGGAAGCAGGGCGAGCGGGTTCACCAGCGAGCTGTCGATCTTGTACGCGGGCTGGAGGCGATCGATGCCTACCTCCTTCGGCTTCGCCTGCATCCGGAAGAACAGGCTCCAGTCGATCGCGAACTCGCGCGGGTACTCGCGGAACCCCGTGAGGTCGGGGCCGGACTTGGCGAAGATGTCGAGGCGCTCCTTGAGCGTCGTGTTCAGCCGGTACTGGGGCCGCACCATCGAGTGGCCAAACCGATAGGCCGCCACCGAGAACTCCACCGGAATGAACGGCTCGTTCCGCCAGTGGAAAAAGTGGAGCCGGGGCGGATCCTCGGCGAGCGAGGTGCCGTTCCTCAGGTGAGGAAGCACGTGATGGAGCGTTTCCTCCTCCACAACGGTGGGGAGGAAGTCGTGGATCACGACCCACTGGTAGTGCCAGCGCACGAAGCGCTGCACGGTCTCGAAATCCGCGTGCTTGAGCTGGTCGGCCACGCGGTTGTGGAAACGCAGGAAGACCGTGTGGAGCTGAGCGATGATCACGTTCTCGTCGTTGCGCGGATCCCCGATGATGGCGCGCTTCGGCCCGGCCGCCGGGTTGCTCCGCGGGAGGTCGCGAGCCTTCGGGTCCTTCGGCGCTGCCCGTGAGCCTGCGCCCCAGCAGCATCCGCACGCCATCCGCCGCGTAGAGATACGGCTGATCGCCGGGGCCTCGTCCGTACGACGGAGTCGAGGTCGAATCGCGGCGAGCGGAAGTCGATCAGCGCGTCCGGATCGTTCTGCTTCTGCAGGCTGCTCGAAGGATCGAACGGTGAGATCGTGGTCGATGAACTGACCGAGGTAGGTGATGCCGGCACCGATTGCGGGGTTCTCCTCGGCGTCCCGCTCGGTCTCCGGCGTCGGCGGATCCTCGCGCTCGGCTGTCATGGCCTTCGCGAGCTCTTCCAGGATCTCGGGCCTGAATTCCGCCGCCGGGAGCAAACGGAACATGCGGCCGAAGCGTCCTTCGAACGAAGGGGATCGCGGAGCGTGGCTGGAGCCCCGAACCATTCCGTGCCTGGACTGGGCGTGTGATTTCACGGCGCCTCCTCCTTAATAGTGCGGGTGACGATGCTGCCGAGAATGGCATCGGCATGAGGCCACAATGCCGCCAGAAGAATCCTCATCCACTTGCCGCCTGATGGTTGCCGGGTTGCTCAATCACATACGGCCAGGTCATCATCCCTAGGTTGAAGGTTCGATTCCTTCGCGGCGCACCAGCTTACCTCTTCGCTCCAGAAAGCCTGGCCCGCTTCTTTGCCCGTTCTTCATTCGCCCAGAAGCTTGGGCTCGGTAGCGAACGAGTCGCTGAACTTCCCGCTCCACGAGTTCCTCTCCCCCAACTAGATCGGCGATCTCGTGCTGGGAGGCGCTCGAGAAGGTCGCGGCATCCACCTGATCGAGGTTATCGCCGGCGACTCGCGGCCGCCGGCCGTCGGCATTTTCCTCGAACCCGTGCGCAGCGCGGGGTAACATGCCGTATCGAACCTGCGGAACCCGGCCGGCTCGATGGCCGGGACGTCGGCATCATGGCTTCTCCGCTCCGCGCGAAGGACGAGCTTCGCGCGCGCCGACCGATGATCGCGCGAATCGAGGTGGTCCCGATGCGCACTCCGAGCCTCGTCCTGACGGGAATGCTGGTCGGCCTCGTGCCGTGCCTGGCCTTTGCGGATTGGCCGTGCACGACCAAGACCAATCTCCCGGTCTGCACCGCTGTCGGTGATCAATATCTTCCCGTGGTCGCGTCCGACGGCGCGGGCGGCGTCTTCGTCGTGTGGGAGGACATGCGCGGCGGCGACTACGACCTCTACGCGCAGCACATCGACGCGGCCGGCGAACTCTTGTGGACCGCGGACGGCGTCCCCGTGTGCACCGCGGCCAGCGAACAACGCAGCCCCGCGGTGGCCGCCGACGGCGCGGGCGGCGTGTGGATCGCCTGGCGCGACTATCGATCGGGCGACTACGACATCTACGGACAGCGCCTCGACGCCGCCGGCGTTCCATACTGGGCGGCCGACGGCAAGCGTCTCTGCGGCGCGAGCGCGGGGGCAGATCGATCCCGTGGTCGTGGGCGACGGATCCGGCGGCGCCATCGTCGCGTGGGGCGACGGCCGGAACGGCGATGCCGATCTCTACATTCAGCGCTTCGACGCGGACGGCGCGCCGCTCTGGGGAACATCCGACGGCGTCGCCGTCAGCACCGCCTCGGGACAGCAGCTCGACTATCGCCTCGCGAACGATGCTTCAGGGGGCGTCTTCGTGACGTGGAGGGATCGCCAGGCCGAGGGCGGTCAGAACTACGTCCGGATCCAGCGCTACGACGGGACCGGCAGCGCGCTGTGGGGCGGTGGCATCGCGGTCTCGTCCACCGAAGGGCAGACGTTCCCCACCATCGTCTCGGACTCGCGGGGGCAATCGTCGCGTGGCAGGAGGACTCTCGAACCGGCGCGGTCGACGAGTACGGGCAGACCACGTACGACCTCTACGCCCAACGGTTCGACTTCTCCGGCGCCGCGCAATGGATCGCCGACGGCGTGCCGCTCGTCACCGAGCCCAGCTACCAGAACTTTCCCCGAGCGGTGACCGACGGGGCGGGCAGGCGCGATCGTGTGCTGGGAGGACCGCCGCGGCCACCACGCGGCGATCTCGAACGATGTACGCGCAGCGAAGTGCTCGCTAGCGGGACGACCGCCTGGAGCACCGACGGCATCGCGGTGTCCCCGCAGTTCGCCAATCAGTACACGCCGCTGATCGTCGACGATCTCGCAGGCGGGGCGATCGTCTCCTGGTTCGACGGACGGAACGTGGCGAATGGATTCGACATCTACGCCCAGCGGCTCTCGGCCACCGGCGAGCTCCAGTGGACCGCGGAGGCCGCGCCGATCTGCCTGGCCCCCGGCCGCCAATTCGAGCGGTGCTGGTCTCCGACGGCGGCGCCGGCGCGTTCATCGCCTGGTACGACCAGCGGAGCGGGGCGTACGACATCTATGCGCACCGCGTCGCCCCCAACGCCTGCGACGTCCCGCTGTCGGTGCCGGGCTCGCTCACCGCTCGTCTGCCGGAGCTCGCCGCGGTCCGGCCGAACCCGATGCGCGATGGCGGCGAGATCGTCCTGCGATCGCCGGATCCGATCCGGGCGCGCGTCGTGATCGTCGACGCGTCGGGACGTCGCGTGCGCGACCTCGTGAACGGCGTCGTCCCCGCCGGCGACGCGTCGTTCCGCTGGGACGGGCGCGATGCCGCCGGTCACCCGGTGAGGAGCGGCTTGTATCTCGTGCGCGCGGAAGTCGGCGGACGCGTCTTCGGCCGCCGTTTTGTCGTGACCCGTTAGCGGGATCGCGCGCGCAACCACGACGTCGGCATGCGTCGCCTTTCGCGCCTGACCGTCGCCACCCCTCGTGTGTCTCGACGAATCTGGGGGCAGAGCGCGCGCATCTGATCTGACTCGGGAACCAGTCGACGAGTGCGCAGGCCGGCGAGGTCATCGGGGACGTGTTTCACGGTCTGGGCACGGAGCAGTTAAGCGCACCCGTCGTGCTGCCCACCGTGGCGGCCTTCTATCTACGCACTCGGCTCCTTGCGGTGACTGCACTGCCCATCGTGTTGACCGCGGCGTGTGGCAATCCAATGCCGAGCAGCCCAACCCCACCCCGACCCCAACCATGATTGCGAACGCCTATATCTTGCCGGGCGCCGTGTCGCTGAACGATCGGGCGTTTGGTGACGAGCCGGTCGTCATCCACCCCCACGAGCGGCTGCGCTGGGTCAACGTGGACACGCTCACGCACCGCATCGTTGCCGATACACCGGATGCGACCGATTTCCGTAACACCAATGATCTGCGCCCAGGCGACGAACAGTCGTTTGACATGACGAGGCTGGGGACGACTCGAATTCACTGCGCCAATCATCCCAACATGACCGGTACTTTGATTGTGCGCGAGTAGTGACGTGTCTCGGCCCTTGCCTGCGCGACGCAAGGTGTTTCGCCGGGATCACCGCTTGTGCCGTCCAGTGACGATTGACCAGGGAACTTCAGTTTTCTACGCTTCGCCAACGGGAATCAGCGTAGGCGGGCCTCCAATCCACGCCGGCAAGTCAACCGAAGTGAAGGCAATCCGATGGCCGATCTACCAAAGGCGGCGCAAGGCACCTTCGACGAGCTGCTCGCGGGTGTCGAGCCCGACCTCGCCGCCATCGCGCGGATGCTTGCGGGCTATGATCCGGGCTGTCGACGTGAGCACGGTTGAGACCGTGCGGCTTGGACGACAACGCCGCCACCTATGGCGTCGGGCCGAAGAAGATGACCCACGGCTACGCCTACATCATGCCCATGCGCGGCTACATCAATCTCGGCTTCTATCAAGGGGCGGTGCTGGCGGACCCCGAACGGCTGCTGGAAGGCACCGGCAAGGGGCTGCGTCACGTAAAAATCCGGTCCCTTGCCGAGGCTGACCGTTCCCCTGTTCGGGCGCTGGTGGCAGCGGCACTCGCCCGGCGACGGAGTGGTGCCATCGGCCACACAGACACGTGAGATCAGGTTCGATTCCTTCGCGGCGCACCACTTAGACGCTACCTGGATGATCACGAGCTTCCTCAGCATCACCCGGTCGGCCGCCACGAGCCGTAGGAAGTGGAGTCCGGGAGACAACCGCCCGCCGCGCCCCACTCCATCCCATGTCGCCACGTAGCGCCCCGGCTCTTGGAATCGATCGTCGAGCGTCGCCTCGACGCGCCCCGACACATCCAACAGCTCGAGCCGCACTCTTCCTGATCGAACCACTGAATATCCGATCTGCGTGCCAGCCCGGGTCGGGTTGGGGGCTACGGTCAGCAAGCCCTCCGTGATGCTCCGGGTCGTCACCCACCGAGACGAGGGAACCGTCGGTGATGGCCGCAATGCCCGACTGGGGCTGCACCCCGACACTGGTGAACTTCCCACCGGCGTAGACCGTCCCCCGCTCACCGCCAAGCGCGTAGACGTCGTCGTTTGCCTCGGGGTCCCATGCGGTAGCGGCCCCGTGGCTAGCATCGAGCCCGGCGATCCGGTTGCGCAGCTCCCCGCCGACGTTGGTGAAGTAGCCGCCGGCGTAGACCGTGCTCCCGGTCACCGCCAGTGCATAGACTACGGGGTCCGGGTTGAAGGGATCGTAGAAATTCAAATACGCGTTGGGGTCCCACGCGCTGGCGGCGGCGCTGGCCGCATTGAGCGCTGCGATCCGGTTGCGCGTCTGTCCGCCGATGCTGGTGAACTTGCCGCCGGCGTAGACCGTGCCCCCGCTCACCGCCAGTGCTCGGACGTCGTTGTTCGCGTTCGGGTCCCATGCGATGGCGGCACCGCTCGCCGCATCCAGCGCGGCGATCCGGCTGCGCGGCTGCCCGCCGATGCTGGTGAAACTTCCGCCGGCGTACACCGTGCCCCCGCTCAGCGCCAGTGCACTGACATCGTTGTTCGCGTTCGGGTCCCAGGCGGTGGCGGTACCGCGTCGCCGCATCCAGCGCGGCGATCCGGTTGCGAGGCTGCCCGCCGATGCTGGCGAACCGCCCGCCCGCGTAGACCGTGGCCCCGCTCACCGCCAGTGCACTGACGTCGTTGTCCGCGTTCGGATCCCAGGCGGTAGCGGTCACCGCTCGCTCGCATCTAGCGCGGCGATCCGGTTTCGCGGCTGTCCGCCGATGCTGGTGAACTGCCCACCGGCGTAGACCGTGCCCCCGCTCACCGCCAGAGCGCAGACTCGAGCGTTCGGGTTCGGGGTTCCAGGCGGTGAGGGCACCCGTTGCCGCATCGAGCGCGGCGATGTAGTTGCGCGGCTGCGCGCCGATGCTGGTGAAACCACCACCGGCGTAGACCGTGCCGCCGCTCACGGCCAGGGCGCCGACCGTGAGGCTGCGCGTTCGGGTTCCAGGCGGTGGCGGCACCCGTTGGCCGCATTCGAGCGCGGCGATGTTGCTGCGCGACTGCCCGCCGATGCTGGTGAACGTTGCCGCCGGCGTAGACCGTGCCCGCCGCTCAGCGCCAGGGCCCAGACCCGTTGCCGCGTCGGTGCTCGCGTTCGGATTCCAGGCGGTCGCGGCACCGCTCGCTGCATTCAGCGCGGCGATGTGGTTGCGCGCCTGCCCGCCGATGCTGATGAACCCTGCCGCCGGCGTACACCGTGCCCCGCTCACCGCCAGGGCGTGGACGCCGTCGTTCGCGTTCGGGTCGAAGGCGGTGGCGGCACCGCGTTGCCGCATCCAGCGCGGCGATGCGGTTTCGGATGAGGACCTGCGCGCCCATGCTGGTGAAGTAGCCGCCTGCGTAGATCGTGCCCCCGCTCACCGCAATGGCGTAGACCCCGGTGCCGAAGGCGCCGCCGCCCGGATTCGGGTTCCAGGCCGTGGCGGCGCCGGTTGCCGCATCGAGCGCGGCGATGTAGTTGCGCGGCTGCCCGCCGATGCTGGTGAAGGCGCCGCCGCACGTAGACCGTGCCCCCGCTCACCGCCAGGGCGATGGACGTAGGCGTTCGGGCTCGGGTTCCATTCGGTGGCAGCACCCGTTGCCGCATCGAGCGCGGCAATATAGTTGCGCGACTGCCCGCCGATGCTGGTGAAGATGCCGACGGCGTAGACCGTACCCCCGCTCACCGCCAGGGCGTAGACCTGGGCGTTCGCGGTCGGATTCCAGGAGGTCACGTTGCCGCTCGGCATCCAGATGAGCGAGGTTGGTGCGAGGCTGCCCGCGTACCGCCGTGAAAGTCCCGCCCAGGTACCAGCCACCGCTCCCGTCCGGGGCCACCGCATTCACGTAACCCAGCACCTGCGGGTACGGCTGCTGAGCGAACGCAGTGCTCGCATCGATGGCAACCGCGCCACCGGTAGCGGGGCCCACCGGCGTGAAGTCGCCGCCGATGTAGATCGTGCCTCCGTCAGACACGACGGAACGGACCGGTGCATTGCCCCCAGCGCCTGGACTAAGCCGCACCAGAGGCAGCCCACAACGTGGTGTCCACGGCCTGCGCCAGCCCGACGCCGGCGGACCACAGCAGCAGAAGGACCCCCATGAGCGGCGATGAGCGCGATGTTGGGGCGCGGAAGACTTCCGTTGCGAGCCTTACCGACTGGGCGGATGGAGGACTCGCCGCGGTGCACGACTCGACCGAAGACTCGAGTGATTGGGACCAGGAGCTTCATCTCTCGGCCCTCCGTTCAGCCCGTGGCGGTGCGCCATCAGGGTAAGCCGAGGGATCCTTCAGCGCGCGGCGCTCGAGGGTTGACGCTGCCGGATGAGAAAAAGAATGAGAACTCTCCTGCGCGCTGAGCTGAGTTTAGCCCGTCCGTGACACCCGTCCCACGGGGAATCGGCTCCGGACCCAGGGGGTGAGCCCAGCGGACGGACGCGCGGCTCGCGACCGCGCCTCCGACTCCGCCGGCCACGCCCCGGCGTCTCGGTCGAACTCCCATCCAACCGACAATCGCTTCGTGTTGGCGGCGGTTAGTGTCTCTTAATCCAGTAGGTTGAAGGTTCGATTCCTTCGCGGCGCACCAGCGGCTTCGAGTGCCAGCACGCTCCGTCCCGCTCGGACTTTTAGAATACGGCGCATGCCGCGGCGCCTGTCGGTTGCGACTGCCCGCGCAGAGCGCCCTCCGATGACCGGCGACCACTTCCCGCGTTCGGACCCGTGTGTTAAGCCTCCTGCCATGGTTCCCGGCGCGATCCGCTGCCGTGGGCTCATGGGGTCCGGACCCACCGGACCCGTGCACTCATCAAGGAGGATGACCATGAAGCGCCTACTCCTCGCAGTCGCGTGCTCGTTGTCGCTGTTCGCGACAGCCTCGTTTGCCCAGCAGGACGCCACGCATGCCAGCGGTGGCCTGGGGTTTCACGAAATCGCGGCGCCGTCGGGATCCGTTGGTGGATGTCCGGCCAGAAGCTGGGCATCGATCTTGGCGTCAGGTTCGGATCCGACCCGTCACTCATCGTTCCTGATGAGAAGGTCAGTCACTTTGCGTTCGACGTGGGCGTGCCGATCGTGATGCACAGCTGGGAAGGGGCCCACGTCCTGTTCCGGCCGGGCCTCCTCTATACGAGCCAGGCAGGTGGGCTTCGACTCCGACCCGGGCGCCGCGGTCGTGTTCGACACCGACAACGCCACTAGCCTGAACATTCGCGCGGAGATCGAGGGAGAATTGTTCCTTCGCGACAACTTCAGCGTATCCGCGTCACGGGGTATCGAGTTCGTGAGCGCCCAGGCGGCCAATACCGCTCCGGGATCCCCCGGTCCCGATAGCCAGAGTTCGTTCAGGGACGATCGGACGCCAGCTCACCGAGATCGGGTTCCACCTGTATTTCATCCGGGGCCCATAAGTAACGTGCTAACGAACAGTGCGACCGGGCGAGTCGTCCTAGGTGTGTGGAGTCTGAGGGCGTTGTTCACGGCGGACCTGGTCCAGCGCAGATTGGTGAGCGCCCGCACAGACCACCGTGCGGGCGTTCGCGGCGTTGAGTAGGCGACGTGAGACTAAACGTGCCACCGCCGTGGTTGATCGTCATCGATCGCCCGCGCTGTCGGGTTCCCAGTCGGAGTCGTCGTGAGTCGGCCCAGAAGATGACGCTCAGCGTCGGCAACGGGCGGGAATAACGATGGCTCGACAGCTGCCACGATCCGTCAGCCGCCCACCTGACGCGCTCGGCCCACCCGGGCCAACGCAAAGGCTACGATCGTGAGCCCGGGATACGCCGTCAGAGCCCCGGCGTGCGGGGCGCTGCGAGCGCCGCGGTGTAATCGAGCGGCGCGATCTTCTGCATCGGGCCGTGTACCAGAGGAACAGGTACAGGACCTCGAAGAACTTGGCGCTTCCGCTCCGGACGCCGCAGGCGAGCGCCAGCGCGGGGACGAAGGCGGCGCACAGCGGCCAGCCCGCAACCACGCTCCACTGACCGGCGAAGCCGAGAAGCGCAGCATTGTGCTGGAGCGCCGGCGGCGGCATGACGGAGCGCCCGCCAGCGCCGCGCAGCGCGGCAGCAGCCGCTCGACCGCGGCGCGGACACGAAGCCTGGGACGGCGCCCGTGTCGTTCCGGCGCTCGCGATGACCGAGCGACGACCACACCAGGAGCGGGCCAGAGCGACGACACGAGCGGCAGCACGATCTCGACGCACCGACGCGAGCGGGGCGGCGACCTCCGCGATCAGGAGGCCCAGCAACCCGACGAACCACCAGGGCGACTGACCCCTTGAGCAGGAGGGCGAGCTCGGCGCGCGCACGTCCCGCAGCGCTGGAAGCGGCGCGGCGCCAGCATGAGCCAGGCGGCCGACGCGCCGAACGAGGCGGAAGTGCCAGCCGTCGATGAGTCGCGGCGCCGATGATCGCGATCCAGCTCGCCTCGGAGTCCGGCGCCGCGGTGTCGAAGCGATCGAACGGGATCGCGGCCGCGACACACGACGAGGGCCAGGAACAGGAAGCCATGGCAGCCGCGATCGAACGACGTCGGCGGTCACGCATGCCGGTCCACTCGAAGGTGGCCGAGCGCCGACCGCGCGGAACACCGCGGGTTCATGTTGACGCCCATGCTGAGCGAGGAGTGGGCGCGACGCGGCATCGGGGATGCGCGGCGATCATGGCGCCGCGCGTCGCGCCACCAGCGGCCTTGGCTGCCTGTCGCGTCGCGCCACGCGCGCGCGACCTTGCCGGATCGTTCAAGTCAAGCCGCCGGAGGTCGAGGATCAGGCCGAGCAGGAAGAACCACGATGATGTTGCCCGAGACCCCGCGCCGAGCCAGCGCACAGTGTCGAAGAGCACGGCGAAGGCGGCAGACGAGCAACGCGATCGGCAGCGTGATCGTGAACAAAGCGGCGATGAGCGTCGCGATCGGATCAACGCGCCGGTCCTCGCCAGAACCTGCTGCTGCACCAGCGCCATACCGGCGACCACCGCGGCCTGCGAGGCCGAGCACCAGTCAGGTTCACGAACGCGCGCGACCGACAGGTAGGTGAGCGTCTTCGAGACGACGACGCTGCCAGGATCTGGCCGACGCCGGTGCGTCGATCGCGCTCGACCGAGCCGCGCACCAGATAGAAAGCCTGACGAACGAGAACCACATGCGCGGTGAGCAGCGCCGTGAGCGTGCACCGACTCCACGCCGCGTTCGTAGGCGGGCCGGTAGACGTCGTCGATCACGAACGCTCCGGTAGCTGCGCGCCGTTGAGGCAGGCAGCATGTGCTGGGCGATCCACACCATGCGACCAGCAGCGTGCCGTCAGGTAGCCAGGCCGTCGCGTGCGCTCGAGAACGTCGGCGAGCCCACGAGCCGCAGCAGAGCGCGTGAGGTCGAGAGCCAGCGCGCGAGCCGTGCGACGGCAGCGTCGCGTAGCACCGGGCATCGCGCGGCGCTCATGACCGCCGCCGGCTGCAGGCGCAGCGCGCGCAGCAACGCATCGAGGTAAGCGTCCTCGAGCGTAGCGCGCTCGACGGAACGGCGCCGGACGGCGACGCGCGCGACATCGAGACGCGCCACGCGCGCGCAGCACTCTCCGGTCCGCGGCGCAGCGGTCGCGCCGACCAGATGGCGCTCGCGCAGCTGTTGCACTCGGCGGCCGGCACCTCGCCTCCCACACGCGCGCGGCGACGCGCGAGCAGCAGCGCTCCGGGCGTCTCGTCAGCCAGCAATCGCCCATGCCGCCAGCAGCGCGATGCGCGACGCGGTGGCCTCGACGTCAGGGACGATGTGCGTCGAGAGCAGCACGATCCGTTCGCCGGACAGCTCGCCGAGCAGGTTGCGGGAAGCGACACGCTCCTCGGGATCGAGGCCCGCGGTTGGCTCGTCGACGATGAGGACTTCGGGGATCGTTGAGCAGCGCCTGCGCGATCCGCGACGCGCTGGCGCATGCCGCCGAGAATCGCCGAGCGCGCGCCCGCGCGCGTCGAGCGAGGTTCACGAGCTCGAGCAGCTCGGTCGATGCGCCGGCGCGCGGACCTGGGCTCGAGGCCCTTGGCCGCCGCGATGTAGTCGAGGAACTCGAGCTGCCGTGAGCTGCGGATAGACTGCCGAAGATCCTGGGGCAAATAGCCCGAGCGTCTCGCGCAGCGTCATCGGGATGCGCGCGCGAGGTCGCGTCCCGTTCCAGAGCACGCGCCCGGCCGACGGCCGCGTGACAGTGGCGAGGATGCGCATGAGCGTCGGCTTGCCCGCGCCATTGGGGCCGACCAGGCATTTTGGTCAGGAGGTGAGCGTAGTCCGACAGCGCCCAGCCGCGCCCGGAATTTTTTAAGTGAGTTCGATCTGAAGCTGCAGTCTCCAGGAGGTTGGCCGGCACGCATGACGGCGCGGGGAGTGACCCCGATCTCGCTTACTCTGCCCGCGTCACGGTCGCCTCTGGTTGAGCTTGGCTCTGCGCGCTCAGTCTTACGTCCTGACGTATTAATTGCGGGCGAGAAACGAGGGCCAGGTCGCTTGCCGAACCAGCTCCGGAGCGCGAACATCTGCGAAGCGAGGAGGAGCATGTGCGGGTCCGCGGTGCTGGACGACTACCATCGCGTCTTCGGGACCGACCCGGCGATTCAGCGCTTGCGCCGCCGCGTCCCGGTCGATGTGTACACCGACAAGCAGCCGCTCGAGCGGCTGCGCGGTTACGCGATACTGATCGCATTGCGCGAGCGCACACGCTTCGACGCGGCGTTCTTCGAGGCGCTGCCCGGAGCTGGAGCTGATCGCGCAGACCGGCAACCACGCGTATCACGTCGACATGGCCGCCGCCACGAAGGCGGGCGTGCTCGTGGGCATGGCATCGTCGGACCTGGACAACGATGGGCTCCATCGCGCGCTCCACGATCGAGCTTAGCCTTCGGCCTCATGATTGCCGTACTCCGGCGCATCCCGCAGACCGACCAGGGCATGCGCCGCGGCGAATGGCCCTCCTTCGCAGGTCGAACGCTCGCGGGGAAGAAGCTGGGCATTCTCGGGTTGGGCCGGATCGGGCGCGAGGTCGGCACCCTCGCACAGGCATTCGGCATGCGCGGTGCTGGCGTGGGGCCCCACGCTGACCGCCGAGCGTGCCGCGCGCTCCGGCGCGACCTTCATGGAGCTCGACGCGCTTCTCGAGGAAGCCGACATCGTGACCGTGCAGCTCAAGCTCTCCGAGGACAGCCGCGGGCCTGCTGAACGAGCAGAGGTTGCGCCGTATCGGGCCGGACGGCGTGCTGATCAACACGCGCTCGCGGCGCCATCGTGGACGAGAAGGCGCTGGCGCGCGTCCTCGCCGAAGGCGCGCTCGGCGCCGCCGGGCTGGATGTTTTTGCCGAGGAGCCGCTCGCCTCCGACTCGCCGCTGCGGCGCCTGGACAACGTCGTGCTGACTTCGCACCTGGGCTGGCCCGCCGACCTGACCTACCGCACCATGGCGCAGGCGGCTCGTCGCGATCGTGGAAGCGTATCTCGACGGCAAGTACGCCAGCGCAGGTCCAACCCCGACGCGCTCCAGCATCGCTGGGGGCGCCAGGCCTAGTTAGGCTGGCTGCGCGAGCGCGAGTTCAGTCGGTAGTAGCTAAGCCTCCGCGACGCCGGATCAAACGCGGCGTCACGGGAGGCTGATGTTCGCTGGAGACGGACGTGTGCAGCCGTCTACTTGTGCAGCAAGAAGACGAACTTCCAGTCCGGCGCGTCCTCCGAGCCCGTACTTGACTTCGAATGCCATGTTCGGGTTGACGTGGACTCCGCCGATAACGGCCCCTCCAAATTCCCACTCGCTTCCGCCGTCGAAGTCGTACCAGGGGAACGATCATGCCGGCACCGATATAGGGCCTGAGCTTGAGCTGGTCTTGAGGACGTAGTGCGCATCCAGGTTCGGCGCGATCATCGTGACGTCACCGAAGCCGAAGTCGAGGCTCGGCACGAGGTCGAGCTCTTCGCCCATCGGACGGGCGTTGTAGTGAAACCCGACCAGGAAGTCATCGGGGCTGGTCGACCATCCGATCTGGAGTCCGGCGCCGGTGAGGCCGCCGGCGTGGGAACGGGCGGCAGCAATCAGGACCACCGCAAGGATCGTGAACGGCAGAATGCGGCGCATGGGGCCCCTTTCGACAGAGTGGGAACGAGGCGGCTCGTGGTCGGGGAGCGGGAGCACCGGCGGGCCATGGACTTCAAACACGGCTCGATGGACCGCCCAGGACTTGATCATTCGGAGGGGTAGCCGATGGACTCTTCGTACCCGCATGCACGCGGCTCAAAACCGGTTCCGGTTCCTAATGCTCGCAGCCGTCACGTGCGGCCTTGCACCTCGCATGCTCGCGAAAAGCTCAAAGGATCTCGAGCCCCGGTCGTACTCGCCGTCACCGGTCGGCCTCAACTTCGTGGTGGCCTCGTACAGCTACTCGAGCGGTGCGGTCATCGTCGACGCTTCGCTCCCGCTCTCCGACGTCAAGGCCTACATGAACGGCGTCGTGCTGGGATGGGGCCGCACGTTCGGCGTGGTCGGCCGGCAGGCGCAGGTGGCCGCGTCGCTCCCGTTCGCATTCGGAGACGTGAGCGGGAACGTCTTCGAGCAGCGGCAAAGCGTCACGCGGTCCGGACTCGCCGACTGTCAGGGCCAGGTTCTCCGTCAACCTCTACGGCAATCCCGCCCAGACGCCGCGGGAGTTCGCCGCGCGAACGCATCGCTCACCCTACGCCGGCACCAGCCTGACGGTCTCGGCCCCGACCGGCCAATACCACGGGGACAAGCTCATCAACCTCGGGACCAACCGATGGGCCTTCCGGCCCGACCTCGGTGTCGGGGTTCCCTGGAAGCGGTTCGACCTCGAGGCGCAGATCGGCGCCTGGCTCTACACCGAGAACCCGGACTTCTATCCGGGAGGCGTCGCCCGCCAGCAGGATGCGCTGTGGACCCTGCGCGGCCACGTCAGCTACACGTTCCGGCCGTCGTTGTGGGTCGCGGTCGACGGCACCTGGTATGGCGGTGGCGCGGCCTCGGTCGAAGGCGGCCCCAAGAGCGACGAGGCTCGACAACAGCCGCTACGGTGCGACGCTGTCGTACCCGCTGAGCGCGAGCCAGTCGCTCAAGATCGCCTACAGCAGGGGCGCGATCGTGCGCGTGAGCTCGAACTTCAGCACGGTCTCCGTGTCGTGGCAGCTGCGCTGGTTCTGAGCAGAGCGCGACGGGCGTTGGTGACACGGTTTGAAGCGCCCTGCGAGCGCGCCCGCATCCCTTGCACTGTTGCTCGCCTCTCGTCCCCTACGCTCGTCACCGTGGCCCAGAAGGGCGAATACTTCTTCGGCCCTCCGGCGTGCCGCAGGGCACCGGGGGCGCCGCGACCCGCGCAATCTTGATCCCCTTCCTCCACGGGAGGGGCTAGAATATCCGGCACGGCGTAGCGGCCGGAGCCACCGCGGGCCGCCGCGCCGGGCCCCGCATCGACGTCGATGCGAACTACCTCCCCAGCGCGGCGCCGCTCCCCCGCGTTCGAAAGCAGGCTCACGATGACTCGACCTCGGATGTCACGCAGCCTCGCCCGCCTTGCGCCGTTCACGGGCTCCCCGCCGGAGGATCCTCGCGATCCTGCTCGGCGTCGCGGCCGTTCCGGCGTTGGCCCGCTCACGCGGCGCCGGATTTCACCGCCGTCTTACCGGTACCCCGCCGGGCACTTCCCGAGCCAGGTGGCGATACGCCGATCTGAATGGCGACCCCGGCAAGCTCGACGACCTGGTGGTCGCGAACCACGGCGACACGCACGCGCCCGCGTACGGTAATACCGATCTCGGTGCTGCCGCTCGGCCGGGGCGACGGCACGTACGAGTGTCACGCGCCGACTTACGGGACGGGGAGTGGGGCCGGGCTCGGTTTGCGATCGCCGATCTGAATGGGGACGAGCAAGCTCGATCTCATGACCGGGAACGTTCAGAGCCTGACGATCTCCGTGCTTCCCGGCGCCGGGGACGGGACGTTCGGTCTGCCGATCGATTCGCCTACTGCAATCGCGCCGGGAAGGCTAGAGCTCGGCGACATGGATGGCGACGGCCGTCTCGATCTGGCGACGTCGAACTCGGGGAGCGCAACGGTGACGACGTACCACGGCAGCGGTGACGGCACGTTCGGCGGGGCGCTGAACCATGCCGTCGGCAGTGCGCCCGGGCCCGTCAAGCTGCGGGACCTGAACCAGGACGGCAAGCTCGACCTCGCGGTCACCTGGGCTGTTGAACGGCGGCGACTGCGCGCTTCCTCGGCAACGGAAACGGCACGCTCGAGGCCAGGCGCGTTTACCGCCACCAACGTCGGCGCCAGCTCCGTGGCGGTCGGCGATCTCAACGGCGATGAGCCATCCGGACATGGTGGTGACGAACTACGGTCAGTCATCGGCCCCGGGCCGTTCGTGCCCGACACACCATCAGCATCTTCCTTGGGCTCGGCGGCGGCGCGGTCGCCGGGCCGGCGTGGACTGCGCGTCCGAGTTTCCCTCGAACGCCGGGCTACGCCGATATGAACGGCGACGGGGGCGGCACCTCGATCTGCTGATGGCGTCGTTGCGGCGGCGGCGTCGGGACGCAACTCCGGCAATGGGCTCGGCGGCTTCGCGCCGCGACGTTGTTGTGTCCGGGTCGGTCGACGCCGCTCGCCATCGCCGATCTCGACGCCGACGGCGACCTGGATCGCCGGCGCTCGGATGCGGACGCGGAGCAATACGTAAC
>ERZ1370068.4131-contig-3220_pt1 | contig 34975 bp, 33 predicted proteins | sample MGYA00561227_ERZ1370068 | MGnify/ENA primary metagenome ERZ1370068 (study PRJEB38410, sample SAMEA6850437) | metagenome | study: Metagenomic assessment of the ecological functions of the soil: analysis of the soil microbiota associated with the...
GGTTACGTATTGCTGAGGCCGCCTTCACGCGCCGTCGACGAGGTGGCGTGTGGCGCACGGTTCCCGATGCTTCAAAATCAGCGCTCCGCCGCGCGATCGGACGGCGTCGAAGCGGTTGCGCCCGCGCGCGGACTGCCGCCCGCTTTGGCGCCCCCGAAGCGAGACGCGAGGTAACGGAAGGCCGAGGCGTCTCAGCGACCGAGTCGACGCTCGCTGCGCTGGTCCTGCATCTCGTCGAAGCCGGCGTCCTCGATGGTGGCCGGCTTCCGGCCCGCCTGGCGCCTGCAACTTTGAAGAACTCCACGCGTCGACCGCGCGCGTGACCTCCGGCGGTGAGCGTCGCGGCGCACCGGTCGGGCGTTCGCGCAGCAGGTCCCGCTGATAGGTCGTGTAGACGTAGCTGCCCCAGGTGGTCGAGATGGTTCCCGACTCCATCCGGGGCGCCGTGTCGACGAGCAGGTCGAACAGCTTCGGGCACGAGCGCGTCCTTCGGCGGCGACGATGAGCTGGTGCGCCACGTCGACGGCATTCACGCCGCCAGGTGATGCCGCCGGTGGCGTCTTCCTCGGCGGCGACCCGGGCGAGGTGCGCATCGGCGGTGGCCGCAGGTCGGCGATGTTGAGGGCAGGAGCGGCGCCGGACCCGTGCAGGCTGAAAGCACGCCGACGAGCGCGGCGAGAATTTCCACGCGAGGTGGACCATCGATGCTCGACCGATCGCGCCAGGGCTCGCACGGAACCCCCCTCGCTGCCAAACCGCTGATCGCTGTGCGACGACGACCCAGAGGGGATCGGCGCCGGCAGGGGAGCGGTCGAGGACGTGCGGGCTCGAACCCGCCGGCCAGTTGAAATACGCCGTGATCAGCCGCAGCGTCGAGGGGCTCAGCGCAGTGCCAGCGCCACGGCCTTGGTCGGGTTCATCCGGTGCGAGGCGGCGACGATGCAGAGACCGCCCGGAGGCATCGCGGCCGACCGACGCGAACACGTCGACCGGGCTGTGGTCAGATACTGCACCGAGACCGTTCACGATGACGGCGTCGAAGGTCGCGTCGCCGAACGGGACCTCCGGGGTGATTGAGGACCAGGAAGCTTGTGAGGCGGCGTGGGTCTCCGCCAGCCGACTCATTATGCCGAGGCCCGACGACGCGCGCGTAGTCGACCTCGGAGGGCAGGTGCGATACCCAGACGACATGAGGTCGAGCACGCGTTCGCCGGCACGGCTCGCGGTACACCTGGGTGAGTGCCGCGATCGTCGTCGTCGATATGCGTGACGAGGCGGGGCTCGGCGTAGAAGTTCTCGTCGGGTGATTCGTCCAGGCGCTGGAAGAGTTTCGCGCGGGAGAACGGCCATCGAGTCGGACATCATGGCGAGGCTGCACATCGATCGAGGGAAAGCGGGCCGACGATCGTGCCGCGCATCGGCTGCCGGCAGCTCGCAACTTCGCGCCCCAGGCGCGGCGCTGCGCGATCGCTATCGGGTGCGCTACGACGCGCGGGCCACGCCCGGAGCGAAGCCCCCGCACGATCCCGCGGCCTACACGCTCGTGACTCGCTGCCGACGGGCCGCGTCCTCTATCACGTGGGCGTGCGGAGCGGGCCGTTGTCGGCGGGCTTTCCATATGCCGGCACGGCGCTGCGCTTCGCGCCGCCAACTGGGACGCGTGCGCGGTCTCGTCTGCCGCCTTTCCACCCGGGCCGGCCGGGATAAGGTGAGCGTCACTGCTGCCGCCCACGCGTTCGCGCCGACGCGATCGACCGCGACGGGCTCGAGGCGGCCGGCGACTGATACGTGTGGGGACCGGCGTCCCCGCGTTCGACCAGCGGCGAAGCCGGAATTCCCAGAGCATCCCCCGCACGGTTCTCGCCAACACGCTGCGGGGCGGGATCGCCGCAGGAGCAGCCATTGTCCCGCAGCTCGTGACGCTGCGCCAGCCTGCGCTGGTGGTTGCCGGCGCCTGACGGATGTCGTTCGAGCCGGCAGCCGCCGAGGCGCTCCCCAACGCGCGCTTCGTATCGCGGAGGGGCCGGACACGTCGTCAACCTGGCGCGCCCGGCGGAGTTCGCCAACGCCGCGGTGGTGGAGTTCCCCGGGGACTGGCGACAAGGCCGCGCGCGTCCGGCTATCTGTGGCGCGGACACCTCCGGCGGAGTCGGCATCGTCGGCCGAGCGCGCGTCCGCGTCCCAGATATCCCGGCGCGTCTCGGCTACCACGACGTGGGTGAGCGCGAGCAGGGCGATCAGGTTCGGCAGCGCCATGAGCGCGTTCGCGATGTCGGCGAAAGCCCACACCGGGGCAACGACGCGACCGAGCGACCATGACGGTGGCCCCCATCACGTCGCTGACGCCCCGAGCAAAGCTTCTCCACCGCCCCATTGCCACCCCCTCGCCACACCAGCGCCTGACACGCCTTCCGGTGTTATCCAGACGCTCGCCTTGACCCGTCCTCGGTCGCGGCATACGTCGTCGGTCCATGCCGCGATGGGGTCGTGCTCATGTGTGCCGCGTTGACGGCCTGCGCGTCCCGGCGCGCGGGCATGCCGTGGTCACCAAGTGTCGCTCGATGAGTCGCTCGTGCGCGCGGGTGTCCCGACGCAGGTCCGTCTCCGCCAACTCGCGCATCGAGGCCGGTTCGCGCAGGTGACGCTGCTGGCCTCTCGGGAGCTGCGACCGGCCGCTCGAGGTGAGCGAGACGACGGTGCTCGCGGTCACGTCGGGCGCTGGCTGCCGGCGCCTACGCGTCTCGCTAAGGTCCTACGTGCGGACGGGCACATCACCGAGAACGTGCCCGCGCTTCCGCGTGACGCCGGCAGAGTAGTCGTGCAGGCGTTCGCCGACTTCCCGACGGCCTGCTCGGCGGCGTAAGCTGCTCGTGGCGCTCGCGGTGACACTCGGCGCCGTGCCGTGGATGCTGGCCGTTCTCCGGCCCCACCGGCGCTACCTCGCCGCGCCCGCGACCGCGCTCGCGTTGCTCTTCGGGGTGCGCTGGCGGTCGCCACTCCGTCGGACGGTCGTCCTCGGGCTCAGCTCGTCACGCTCGGGGCAGATCGGGTAGCCACCGCGGCGATTCGCGTCGACGTTGCAGTTCAAGGCCGGCGTCAGGTGGCGACCGCACTTCAGCCGCGCTGGCACCGTGTGGCTCTTTACCGCTGGCCGCGTGCGGCAAGCCGCTGGGTGGTCGTCGTGGTCCTGACCGTCGTCCTGGTGCTCCGGGCGTGGACGGTGCATGCCGCGGCCTGGCTCGGCGCAGCGCGTGCCCCTCATGGCGCTCACCGTGCTGCACCAGATCGCCGCCGCCGCCTGGGTGGGTGGCCAGCTCGTCGCGGTCTGGCGACTGGTGCGCCGGGACGTCGAGGTGGCCGCGCGCCTGGCCGACGCTCGTCACGCGCTTCGCCGCGGTGGTGGCCGTCACCGCCATCAGCGCTCCTGTGGCGGCCGTGCCAGGCGTGGACGTACGTGGGCTCGTGGCAGGATTCTGCTCGGCTCATGGCCCCCATCGGGGTGAAGGTGCCGCCGATGCTGGCGGCCCCGCTTCGCGGGTTCACTTCTCGCCGGCCGCCCCGCCGGGAAGCCGTCGTCACCCGCGTACCGATCCAGGCGGAGGCGGAGGCCATCCTGCTGGTCGTTCTAGCTGTTCGCGGCGACGCTCCCGCAGCCGCCGAGGTCGACACCGTGCCGCGCAGCGGGCCACGGTGGCCGAGGTGGTCGAGGTGTTCCGGGTCCGGAAGTGGCCCGCGCTCCGCACGCCGTCGGTCGACACCATGCGTCGCGCAGGACGCCGAGGCCGCGGTGGCGGTTGCCGGAGGGGAAGCGGACGCGCGAGGCCTACCTGTGGTCGAACTTCAGCCACAACGTGGCGGGGCTCTTCCTCCTGACGATCAGCGTGCTGGTGGCGACGGTGCGGCCCGGCCGGCCGCGCGCCATTGGCCGCTCGCGTTCGTGGCGCTCGCGCTGTCTTTCTCCGACGAGCGCCAACGACGGCAGCCTGGCCGTTCGGGCCGGTCAGCGTGTGGACCAGCATGGTGACCGACGCCGAGGTCCTCCAAGCATCGGCTCGGTGCGGCGCTCGCGGTGATCGTCGGACTGATCGAGTGGCGCTCGCGCCGCGAGGGACGTCCGGGCGCCTGCCAGGTACGTGTTCCCGGTGCTGGCCGCGTTGGTGGCGTGCTTCGACGCACGCGCACGCGCCTTCGAGCTGAAGAGCGCCTACCTCGTCCAGGTGACGCATCACGACGATGGGCGCGCTCGCCGCTGATGGCATGCGCCCGGTTGCTGGTTTCCGGGCTCCCCGCCACGAGCGGGCGTGGGGGCGGGGACGGTATCCACGATCGCGATGTTCCCCTTCATCGCGCTGGTGCTCGTCTTCTATCGCGAGGCCAACGTCGTGATCCCCTCCCGACTGAGAACGGCGCTCAGGGCGACCGCGGCGAGGGTCCGCGCTGCGCGGCGTTGCGCTGGATGACCGTGTGTCAGCGACGATCCAGTCGCGCGCGCCGGCCGAGCTGGTTCGAGCTTACTGCGGCTTGAACTCGCCCGCGCTTCGGCAGCGCGCTGCCCGGATGCAGTGCCATGATCGACTCGCCACGGCGGATGTGCCGGGTGAGCGGCGCCGTTGTGCCCGACGGCGAGTGCGTAGCTCGCCTCGGCTGCGTCCCCCGCTTCTCGCTGCCGCTGGTACTCGAGCCGCGCGAGCAGCGTGAGCGTATGCGGGTTCGGCTTCGCCGCGCGCCGGAGCGCGGCAATCTCGTCGTCGGGGCGCCCGTTCCGGGCTGGTACACCGGCCCGCACAGCTCGGCCATTGGATCGCTTGCCGGGTGGCCCTGGAAGAAATATCGGTAGCGCGAGCGCGTCCTTCGCGTCGCTGCTCGAGGGTACAGGTGGCCGAGAAACGCGGCGTTCTGGCCGTTGCTCGGGTCGGTGCGGTAGTCGGCTCAGCAGCTGGAGGCTGCCGCGCCAGTCCTCGTTGCGGAGCAGCGTGAGCGAACACAACGAGGTAGCCTTCTGAGCACGCCGATCGCTCGGTTCCCGCGCCGCGCCGCGAGCGCCAGCGCGAAGGCGAGCGGGATGCAGAGCGCGGCCGACGGTAGAGGTAGCGTTCCGCGAATGCCGGGGTAGAGCATGAAGTCCTGAACATCGTGGACGGCAGCATGCCGATGTAGAACGCGGCGACGCCGACCGTCACCCATGGTTACTGCCGCCACGACGCGGCGGCGAAGATGAAAGCACCGCGACGTTCAGCAGGATCGCCCACGGTACGGGGACGTACTCGACGTAGGAGTACGCAGCCCCTGGGGCCAGACGACGAGCCCCAGGCGTCCGCCAGGGACGAGGCGGTCGTCACCAGGCGATCGCTCCTCCAGCGGAGATACGCGGACAGCCGGTCACCCGCCCACCACCGGCCAGGGCACGAACGTCGCGGATGAAGCCGTAGATCACGAACGGAATCGCCAGCACCGCCACCGGCGCGACCGCTGGGGCCGCAGGCTGCGAGCGCTGGCCTCCCACGCAGGAACCACAGCACCAGATCATCAGGGCGGGCAGGGTGATCGATGCTCGCGGCAGAAGAGCGTGACGAAGAAGATCGCCGACGCGGCGATCCAGGCATGCAGGGGCGGGCCTGCCCGTAGCTCCAGACGATCCACAGCGCGCCGTAGCTGGCGAGCGTGGCAAGGCAGTCGGACGCATTGAAGAACGAGTCGACGGCCTTCGGTGTGGACGTGTGGATCCCTGAAGAACAATGCTTTCGCCACCCAATGCCGCCAGCAGGCGCGTTCGCGGACGGTTTGTCCGTGCCGGCCCAGGCGTCGCGCAGCAAGACGCAGGAACCCGAACAGCACGAGCGTGGTCGCGACGAATCAGATCGCCATCACGTGTAGTCGCGCGGCTCGCCGCCGCCGAACAGCATGCCCTCGAGCTGGATCAACGACAGGAAGATCGGGCGGTAGCGTGCCGGCGGCCGGCTTCTGCTCGACGTTGGCCCACGTGTCGTGGCGAAAGAAGTCGACCATGCGGCCCAGCCACCCCACGCGCGAGGGGAGCGAAGCAACGCGTCGTCGAGGACGGCCACGCTGGGTGCGGCGTTGATGAACGGCACCAGTGTCATCAGCGCGAGCGCCAGGGGTGCGGCGTCGCCGCCACGCCGCCCCCGCAGGACGCGCCGCATCGGTCATCGCGGTGGAGTAGATAGTCGCGTGGATCGCGGCCCCCTCAAGGGAACGCGGGTGTTGGCGTCGTCGCACACGCTGGACGGCGCCGGCTCGCTTCGGGAGGATGGTGACATGCCGACGCCGTGCGACCTGCCTCCCGTCCTGGCTCGCCTCGCCCGATGCAGATCCCGGCGGCGCTCGCGGTCGCGGTCGTGCTGGCGTTTCAGGCGGCGTGTGCGCGTTCTTCCGGCGCGAAGGCACCGGCATCGGCGTGCCGGCGGCGAGCGCGCCTGCCGCGAGCGCTCAGCTGCGCCGCCGGCGCCGGCGCCGACGGCGGGTTGGCGCTCGACGAGCTGCGGTCGAGCGTCTCGCGCAGAAGCTGAGCGAGACCCCGCGTGGATCGCCGGCGTGGTTGCGGCGGTGGCCGACGACGCGGACGCGATCCGTCGCGCCGAGCAGATCCGGGCAATCCTTGACGCGCGCGGGGTGGGATGTCAGGCCGTTGTCCGGACCCCGCACCGCAACCGGCCCGGGTACTTCGCCGCGGAGGAGAATCCACCGGCGCTGCCGCCCGCGCCGGCGACGCGCCGGCGTCGCGGGGATCAAGACGACGTACGCCAGTCGTATCGCGCGTTCTACGAGGAAAGGCGCGCACGCGCCCGAATCCGTCGGCTTCCCCGCGCCGACCAGACTTCTTAAAGCTGGTGGTGGTCGGCCGGGCATCGTGACGCGGCGCGCACGCGCGCGGCCGAACTCTGACACACCCCCGGGGCTTCCCGTTACGTGGCCGGGTTCACGGTCTCGATGGCGTTCGCCTATCTCGCGGTAAAGCCTTCTCTTCGCCGTCGCGGTGCTGATCGCCGGGATCCTGGCGGGCGCCGGGGGCAGCTGCGGCCGTACCGGTCCGACGCCGGTCAAGTCGGAGCCGTTCGAATGCGGCAATCCCGCGATCGGCACCGGCGTGGGGGCGCTTCTCGGTCAAGTTCTACCTGACCGCGATCCTCTTCATCGTGTTCGACGTCGAAGTCGTGTTCCTCTATCCGTGGGCGATCCTGTTCCGCCGGCTTCGGCATGTTCGGGTTCGTCGAGATGCTCGTCTTCGTCGCCATCCTCGACGCTCGGGCTCGCGTACGTCTGGCGGAAGGGTGCGCTCGAGTGGGGTAGTTGACGCCGGAGGCGGTTGCTCGCGCGCGTCGCGACGATCCTGCCCGGACGCTCGCCCGGCTAGCCGCTCGACAGACGCTGCGGGGCCAGGCGGTCGGTCGTCGTCGACCGCCGGACACGCGTGGCCGGCGGTCCTGGCGACGCTGCGCGACGACGCCGGAGCTGCGATTCGACGACTGCTGGCCGACTCTGACGGCCGTCGACTACCTCGGAGCGGACGCCGCGCTTCGAGATGCGTCTACCAGCTCGCGTCGACCACGCATCCATCACCGCCTGCGCGTGAAGGCGCCGCGTCGACGGCGCCGAGCCCGTCGGTGCCGACGCGCGACGCGGACTCTGGAAGAGCGCGCGCGGTGGGCCGAGCGCGAGGCGTTCGACATGTTCGGCATCCGCTTCGCCGGCCATCCCGACCTCGCGCCGCATCCTCATGTACCCCGAGTTCCAGGGGCATCCGCTGCGCAAGGACTACCCGCTGAACCAGCGCTGCGGCCGCTCGTGCCGGAGCGCGATCCCGATCACGCAGCCCTGGTACCCGCGGACGGAGGCGCGCTAGCCATGCGCACGCGCCCGGCTCGACCGCGCCCGACCAGTTCTACGAGAACCAGCGCGGCGACGACGAGATCATGGAGATCCAGATGGGGCCGTCGCACCCGGCGTCGCACGGCACCATCAAGTTCAACCTGCAGCTCGACGGCGAGACGATCGTCGACGTCGACGTCGAGGTCGGCTACCTGCACCGCGGCTTCGAGAAGCATGTGCGAGCAGGGGACGTGGAACCACTGCTTCCCGTACGCCGACCGGCTGAACTACGCGAGCCCGCTCTTGAACAACGTCGGCTTCGCGCTCGCGGTCGAGAAGCTCGCCGGCGTCGAGACGCCCGAGCGCTGCCAGTACATCCGCGTCATCGTCGGCGAGATGTCGCGCATCACCGACCACCTGACGTGCCTCGGCATGGGCGCGCAGCGAGGTCGGCGCGATCTCGGCCGGCTTCTACATGCTCGAGGCGCGCGAGTTCCTCTACGACCTCGTCGAGGCGATCACCGGCGCGCGGCTCACGGTGACGTACTGCCGGCTGGGCGGCGTGACGAACGACCTGCCCGCCGACATCCGAGCGACCGCATCGCGCAGCGCTTCGCGAGCGTCCGCGGCGTCGTCGCCGACTGCGCAGCGCCTGCTCGTCGCGGAACCGCATCTTCGTCGACCGCATGGTGGGCGTCGGCGTGATCCGCGCAGGACGACGCGATCTCGTGGGGCCTCACCGGGCCCGCTGCTCGCGCGCGACCGGCGTCGTCGTACGACGTGCGCAAGGCCGAGCCGTACCTCGTCTACGACCGCTTCGACTTCACCGATCCCGACCGGGACGCGCGGCGACAACTACGATCGCTTCAACGTGCGCCTCGCCGAGATCGAGCAGAGCATGAAGATCGTCGAGCAGGCGATCGCGCAGATGCCCGACGGCCCGATCATCGTCGACCGACCCGCGCTACGTCCTGCCGCCGAAGCAGGAGGTCTACGGCTCGATCGAGGGCTTGATGAACCACTTCAAGCTCGTGATCGAGGGCCAGAAGGTGCCCGCCGGGCGAGGTCTACGTCGCGACCGAGGGCGGCAACGGCGAGCTCGGCTTCTACCTCGTCTCCGACGGCAGCGGCCGGCCGTACCGCGTGCGCGTCCGGCCGCCGTGCTTCTACGCCATGGGCGCGCTCGGCCAGATGCTGACGGGCGCGATGATCGCCGACGTCATCACCACCTTCGGCCAGATCAACATGATCGGAGGCGAGTGTGACCGCTGAGCGCGGACGCGCCGCGCTTCTCGGACGCGGCGCTCGCGGAGTACCGCGAGATCCTCGGCGCGCTATCCCACGCGGCGCGCGGCGCTCATGCCGACGCTCTGGCTCGCGCAGCGCGAGTTCGGCTGGCTCTCCGACGCCGTGCAGGCCTACGTCGCCGACCTGATGGAGCTGCCGCTCGCGTGGGTCACGTCGGTCGTCGTCCTTCTACACGATGTACTGGACGGAGCCGCCGGGCCGCTGGCACCTCCAGCTCTGCCGGAACCTGCCGTGCGCGCTCCGCGGCGCGGGCGAGCTCCGGACGCTCATCCACGACACGCTCGGCATCCGCCACGGCGAGCAGACGGCCGGACGGGCGGTTCTCGTTCGAGGAGGTCGAGTGCCTCGCGTCGCTGCGGCACGGCGCCGGTGCTGCAGATCAACAACGGCGCGTACCACGAGAACCTCGACCGTCGAGAAGGTCCGCACGCGCTCTCGCGCGGCTCGCGACCGAGTAGGCGATGGGGGTCGAGATCGCGATCGCCGCCGGCAAGGTGGTGTTCCTGCTGCTTCCTGCTCGTGCTGCAGGTCGTCGGCATGGGCGTGTTCTTCGAGCGCAAGGTGAGCGCCGTGATCCAGGACCGGATCGGCGCGAACCGCGCGTCGATCTTCGGCTTCGCCGGGCTTCGGGCATCATCAACACGCTGGTCGCCGACCCGGTGAAGTTCCTCCTGAAGGAGGACGTCGTCCCGGCCGGCGTCGACCGCCGGCTCCACTTCTGGGCGCCGATCGTCGGGCTCATGCCCGCGCTCGTCGCGTTCGCGGTCGTCCCGTTCGGCGACGTCATCGAGATCGCGGGACGCACGATCGAGCTCCAGGTGGCGCGCCTCGACGTCGGCGTGCTCTTCGTCCTCGCGATGGCGTCGCTCGGCGTCTACGGCGTCGTGCTCGGCGGCTGGGCGTCGAACAACCGCTGGTCGCTGCTCGGCGGCATCCGCGGCTCGGCGCAGATGATCTCGTACGAGATCGCGATGGGCCTGGCGCTCGTCGCGGTCGTGCTCACCTACGGACGCCTCGACCTCCAGGAGATGGTGCGCGCGCAGGGCGACGCTCGACGGCGCGGCCGACTGCGCTGCCCGCGCTGGGGCATCTTCTACCAGCCGCTCGGCTTCATCATCCTGCTCGTCGCCGGCATCGCCGAGTCGAAGCGCATCCCGTTCGACCTGCCGGAGAGCGAGTCCGAGCTCGATCAGCCGGCTACTTCACCGAGTACTCGGGCGCGAAGCACCTGATGTTCATGATGGCCGACTTCGTCGAGGTCGTGCTCGTGGCGGCGCTCGTCACGACGCTTCTTCTTCGGCGGCTGGCAGGTGCCGTGGCTCGACCGGACGACTGCATTCCGTGGGCGGTCGCGCGCGCGCTGCCGTCGATCGTCGTGGCGTGCTCCAGATCATGGCCTTCGCGATCGAAGCTCGATCGTGCTGCACGCTCTTCCAGATCATCGTCCGCTGGACGCTGCCGCGCTTCCGCTACGACCAGCTCATGGCGCTCGGCTGGAAGGGGCTCCTGCCGCTCGCGCTCGCGAACGTCATGCTGACCGCCGCGCATGCGTGCTCTGGCGGGAGCGGCCGCGTGAGCACGCTCCTCTTCCTCGTGATGGCGGCTGCTGACGATCGGCGTCGCGCGCTCGTCGTCGTCCTCCACCGGAACCCGGTCTACAGCGCGCTCGGCCTCGTCGCGACCCTCGTGCTCGATCGCGATGCTCTTCCTCGGGCTCGACGCGCACATCGTCGGCTTCCTGCAGATCATCGTCTACGCGGGCGCGATCGTCGTGCCTCTTCCTGTTCGTCATCATGCTGCTGAACCTCCAGGAGGAGCCCGAGGCCGTCTCGACGCCGCTCGCTGGTCGTGCTCGGCGATGCGCGGGGGCGTCGCGTTCGCGGCGATCGTCGGCTCGCGGCGATCCGGCGCGCGCCGCTCGCGACGCCGGCGCTCGCGAGCCGACTTCGGCGGCACTGATGCCGCTCGCGGAGCGGCTCTTCACGACCTACCTCCTGCCCTTCGAGCTCACCTCGATCCTCCTGCTCGTGGCGATCGTCGGCGCCGTCGTGCTCGGCAAGAAGAGCCGCTCGTGACCGCGCCGGCGCCGCTCTCCTGGTACCTCGTGCTCTCGGCCGTCCTCTTCGGAATCGGCGCGATGGGCGTCCTCATGCGCCGCAACCTGATCGTCATCTTCATGGCGATCGAGCTCATGCTGAACGCCGTCAACCTCACGTTCGTCACCTTCGCGCGCAGCCTCAGGCCGATCGGACGGCCACGTGATCGTCTTCTTCGTCATGGCGGTCGCGGCGGCGGAAGCGGCCGTCGGCCTCGCCATCATCCTCCAGCTCTTCCGCCTGCGGTCGACCGTCAACGCCGACGAGGTGACGCCGCTCCGATGGTGACGCGCCGAGCCGTTGCTCCGCTGGATCGTCCTGCTCCCGGCGCTCGGGTTCCTGTGGAACGCGATCGATCGGGCAGCGTGCGCCGCGGACGGCGGCGTCGTCGGGCCCGGCGCGGTCGGCGGCGCGTTCGTCGTCGCGATCGTCGCGGTGCTCGCGCTGTACGGCCTCGAGGCGCGCACGGCGGCGCGGCGCCGATGCTGCACGACGTCGTCTACCGCTGGATCGACGGTCGGCGGCGTTCCACGCCGACGTCGCGTTCCGGCTCGACGCGATCTCCGCCGATCATGATCCTCGTCGTCACCGGGATCGGCTTCCTGATCCACGTCTACTCGGTCGGGTACATGCACGACGACGCGGGCTTCGCGCGGTTCTTCACGTACCTGAACCTCTTCATCACGGCGATGCTCGTGCTCGTCCTCGCCGACAACCTGCTCGCTGCTCTTCGTCGGCTGGGAGGGCGTCGGGCCTCTGCTCCTATCTGCTGATCGGCTTCTGGTACGAGGTCGAGGCGAACGCCGCCGCCGGGAAGAAGGCGTTCATCGTGAACCGGATCGGCGACGCGTCGTTCCTGCTCGGGCTCTTCCTGCTCGTGCCAGCACGCCGGGCACGCTCGACGTCGCCGAGCTGCAGGCGAAGGCGCCGGACGCTCGCGCGACGCGACGCTCGGCGCGCTGGGCGCTCCCGACGGTCGATCTGCCTGCTGCTCTTCGGCGGCGCCACCGGCAAGTCGGCGCAGATCCCGCTCTTCGTCTGGCTGCCCGACGCGATGGCCGGCCCGACGCCGGTCTCCGCGCTCATCCACGCCGCGACGATGGTGACGGCCGGCGTCTACATGGTGACGCGGCTCCACTTCCTGTTCGACGCTGCGCGCCCGACGGCGCTCGACCGTGATCGCGTGGATCGGCGCGCTGACGGCGCTCCTCGCGGCGACGATCGCCGATCGCGCAGACCGACATCAAGAAGGTCCTCGCGTACTCGACCGTCTCGCAGCTCGGCTACATGTTCCTCGGCCTCGGCGTCGGCGTCGATCCGGCGCCGCGCTCTTCCACGTCGTGACGCACGCCTTCTTCAAGGGGCTCCTCTTCCTCGGCGCCGGCTCGGTCATCCACGGCATGCACGGCGAGCAGGACATGCAGAAGATGGGCGGCTTCCGCCGCCACATGCCGGGCACGTACTGGACGATGCTCGTCGCGGCACGCTCGCGATCGCCGGCGTGCCGCCGCTCTCCGGCTTCTTCAGCAAGGACGAGATCATCTGGGGCGCGTTCCGCGGGCCGCACCCGCAGCCGGTCCTCGGCGTGCGTCGCGCTACGTCGTCGCGCTTTCTCACGGCCTTCTACATGGGCCGGATGCTCTTCCTCACGTTCTTCGGCGACGGAGCGCTTCGACCATCACCACGTCCATCCGCACGAGTCGCCGCCGAGCATGCTCGTGCCGCTCGTCGTGCTCGCGGTGCTCTCGGCGCGTCGGCGGCATGATCGACATCCCCGGGCAGGTGCATCACTTCATCGGCGTGCACGCCGAGGAAGCCGCGCGCGCCGCTCGGTCATGCTGGCGCTCGCGGCCGCGCTCGCCGTCGGGCGGCCTCGGCGCTCGCCTGGTACTGCGTACGTGCGCGAGCCGTCGATTCCCGAGCAGGCCGCCGAAGCGCTCGCCGGGGCTCTACGCGTTCCTGCGCGACAAGTGGCGCGTCGACGAGCTCTACGACGCGATCGTCGTCCGGCTCGTCTTCGCGCTCGCGCGCGCTCGGCGCGCGCGTTCTTCGATCCGCACGATCGTCGACGGCGTCGTGAACGGCACCGGCGCCGCCGTCGCGCGCGCTCTCGAGCACGCTGGCGGCGTCTCCAGACCGGCAACCTCCAGCACTACGCGCTGTCGTTCCTCGCGGGCGCGCTCGTGCTGCTCGGCTACTACGTGGCGCGCTGATGCCGATCGTCACGCCATCGTGTTCGCGCCGCTCGCGCGGCGCGCTGCCTCCTCGCGATCCTGCCGCGCGAGCACGAGCGCGGCATCCAGCGCGCGGCGCTCGCGTTCGCGCTCGTGCCGTTCGTCCTCTCGCTCGCTCCTGCTCGCCGAGCTTCGAGCCGGGCGTGACGCGGGCTTCCAGGCCTCGAGGAGCGGATCCCGTGGATCCCGGCGTGGGGCATCGGCTACCACGTCGGCATCGACGGCGTGAGCCTCTTCCTCGTCCTGCTGACGACGTTCCTGACGCCGCTCGTCGATCCTCGCCGCGTGGGGCGACGTGCCACAAGCGCGCGAAGGAGTACTTCGTCCTCTTCCTCGTCCTCGAGACCGGCGATGCTCGGGCGCGCTCGTCGCGCTCGATCTCTTCCTCTTCTACGTCTTCTGGGAGGTGATGCTCGTCCCGATGTACCTCCTGATCGGGGTGTGGGGCGGGCCGCGCCGCGTCTACGCCGCGACGAAGTTCGTCCTCTACACGATGGTCGGGAGCCTCCCGATGCTCGTCGCCATCCTCTACTGCGCGTGGAAGACGAAGACGCGGCGGCAGCCCGAGCTTCGACTACGAGCGCTTCCTCGCGCTCGGCGCTCACGCCGACGCGAGCAGCTCTGGTGCTTCGCGGCGTTCGCGCTCGCGTTCGCCATCAAGGTGCCGCTCTTCCCGGTGCACACCTGGCTGCCCGACGCCCACGTCGAGGCGCCGACGCGGCGGCTCGGTGATCCTCGCGGGCGTGCTCCTCAAGATGGGCACGTACGGGCTGCCTGCGCTTCGCGATGCCGCTCTTCCCGCACGCGCGTCCACGCGGCGGCGCCGCTGCATCGTCGCGCTCGCGCGTCGATCGGCATCGTCTACGGCGCGCTCGTCGCCGTCGTGCAGGCCGACGTGAAGAAGCTCGTCGCGTACTCGTCGGTGTCGCCACCTGGGCTTCTGCGTGCTCGGGCTCTTCGGCCTCACGACGACCGCCGTCGACCGGCAGCGTCTACCAGATGCTGAACCACGGCCTCTCGACGGGCGGGCTCTTCCTGCTCGTCGGCATGATCTACGAGCGCCGCCACACGCGCGAGATCGCGGCGTTCGGCGGGCTCTGGAAGATCGTGCCGCGCTACTCGGTGGCGCTCCTGCTCGTCATGCTCGCGTCGGCGGGCCTGCCGGGCCTGAACGGCTTCGTCGGCGAGTTCCTGATCCTCGTCGGGCTCGTTCCCGACGCTGGCAGTGGCGCGACCGCCGATCGCCACGTCGGGCGTCGTGCTCGGCGCGCTCTACCTCCTCTGGATGTACCAGCGCGTCGTCTTCGGCCCGGTCGTCGCACGAGGAGAACCGCGACGCCTCACCGATCTCGAGCCGCGCGAGCTCGTCGTCATCGCGCCGGTGATCGCGCTCTGCTTCGTCGATGGGCCTCTTCCCGGCGCCGTTCCTGCTCGCGGATCGAGCCGTCGGTCGAGCGCATCGTCGACGCGCGTGCAGCCCGGCGCGCGCAGGCGCGCGCGTCGGCGCAGCGCGGAGCCGTGGCCGGCGATGACGCTCGACGTCGACGCGCCGCCATCCGGCCGGCTGGCAGGTGGCGCTGCCGGCGATCACGGCGCTCGGCGCCGCCGTTCGTCGGTCATGCTCGGCCGACCTCGTCGATGCGCGGCACCGAGCGCGACGGGCGTCGCGGTCGTCGGCGTGCTCGGCCTCGTCGCGACGATCGCCGTCGCGGTCGCGCTCTGGATCGCGCCGGTCGCGACGGCGCGGCTTCCAGCGACACGCTCCGCGCCGATCCGCTACGCGCTCTTCTTCGCGGTCGTCGTCTGCGTCGGCGCCGATGTTCACCGTCCTCATGTCGATCGACTACCTGCGCGACCATCCGCATGGCCGGCGGCGACTACTACGCGCTCGTGCTGCTCTCGACCTGCGGCATGATCCTCATGGCCGCGGCGAACGACCTCGATCGTCATCTTCCTCGCGCTCGAGATCATGTCGGTCGCGGTCTACGTGCTCGCCGGCATGCTCCGGGACGATCCGCCGCTCGAACGAGGCGGCGCTCAAGTACTTCTTCCTCGGGCGCCTTCGCGAGCGGCTTCCTCCTCTACGGCACGGCGTTCCTCTTCGGCGCCGCCGGGCAGCACGCAGCTCGACGCGATCGCGCGCGCCGTCGCGGCGACAGCCGCACGATCCGTTCGTGCTGCTCGGCCTCGCGCTGCCTGCTCGGTCGGCTTCGGCTTCAAGGTCGCGATGGTGCCGTTCCACGGCTGGACGCCCGACGTCTACGAGGGCGCGCCGACGACGGTCACCGCGTTCATGGCGGTCGGCGTGCAAGGCGGCGGCGTTCGCGGCGTTCGCGCGTGCTCGCTGTCGGCTTCGGCGCCGCGGCCGCGAGCTGGTCGCGGCGTCCTCTGGGTCGTCGCCGCGCTCACCATGACGGTCGGGAACGTGACCGCGATCGCGCAGCGGAACGTGAAGCGCATGCTCGCCTACTCGAGCATCGCGCACGCGGGCTACGCGCTCGTCGGGCTGGTCGCCGGCGACGCGCGAGGGCGGCGCGGCGCTCTGCCTCTACCTCGCGGTCTACACGCTCATGAACGTCGGCGCGTTCGCGGTGCTGATCGCGCTCGGCCGCCGCGGCGAGCCGTGCGAGACGCTGCGACGACCTGGCCGGCGTCGGCTTCCGCCAGCCGATCCTCGGCATCGCGATGACCGATCTTCATGCTGTCGCTCGCCGGCATCCCGCCGACGGCCGGGTTCGCCGGGCAAGCTCGGCGCTCTTCAGCGCCGCCGTCGAACGCGGGCTACGTCGGCCTCGCCGTCATCGCGCGTGCTGAACAGCGTCGTGTCGGTCTACTACTACCTCGGCGTGCCTCGTGCAGATGTACATGGCCGAGGGACGCGCGACGTCGTCGTCGCCCGGGCGGCGGCCGGCGCTGTTCGCGACGATCGTCGCGACCATGATCCTCGTGCTGCTGGTCGGGATCGCGCCGTCGCCGCTCCTGCCGTGCGGCGACGGCGGCGTTCGCGTCGTTGCGCTGAGGCTCGGCGGTGTGCGGCGCGGCGGGCGCCGGGGCCGCTCGCGGCTTCGATCTCGGCGCGTCGTACGTTCCGTCTTCGCCAGCAACCGGCTGTTGTCGCGCCGTCGACAGGCGCCGCGAGCGCTGCCCCCGGCGCCCGCGCGTGCGCGCCAGACTGTCTGCGCGTACGATGCGCGCAACGCCGCGTCGTCTACGCCTCTGGTCGGCTCGGCATCGGCGTCGAGGCGCCGATCGACAGCAGACGCGAGCAGTGGCTGCGCATGTTGGCTCAGCGGGACGCGGCACGTCGGCGCGTCGCGCGCGCGCGCGGACGACGGCGCGCCGTTGATGGCGTCGTGCTCGAGGCGGCGGTGCCGCGGCGGCGATCCTGGAAGCATGGACGTCGGGAAGTCGGGAGGCCCGACAGGCTGTCGTCGAGGACGGTCTTGCGTGCGCGACGGCGGCGGACCGGGATGCCCGTGCGCGGTGGCGACCGGCGTCGACCTCCTCCATCGCGCGGACGACGAGGTCGCGACGTGCGGCCAGTGTGCGAGGACCTCGCGGACGGTCGCGTCGGTGAGCGTCGTGACGGCGTTGAAGCCGGCGTTCCAGGCGAGCTTCTCCCAGGCGACGACGAGGACGTCGCGGCGGAGCTGGTGCGGAACACCGGCGGCGGCGAGCGCGTCGGCGAGACGGCGGCGCGCGCGGGCTCTCGCTGCCGTCGGGCTCGCCGAAGAGGATCTCGCCGCGCGCCGCTGTAGAGGACGGTCGCGGGCGCCGTCGAGCTCGACGCCGATGCGCGTCAGACCGATCAGCAGCGGCGGCAGGCCCAGGCGCTCGGCGAGGATCGATTCGTTCTCGATGCCGTTCTGATCCGAGAGAGCAGCGATCGTCGTCCGGACCGACGACGCCGGCGCAGCGCGTCGGCGGCGGCGGCCGTGTCGTAGGACTTGACGCAGACGCAGCACGAGGTCGGCGTGGCGGCGCCTCGGCCGGTCGCTCGACGGCGCGGACCGGTGGACGTGGATCGTCTCCGCGGGCGCCGAGCAGGACGCGGAGGCCGTCGGCGCGGAGCGCGGCCAGTGTTCGCGCCGCGCGCGACGAAGCGTGACGTCGTGGCCGCCCGCGCCAGAAGCGCGCCGAAGTAGCCGCCGACCGCGCCGGTGCCGTGGACGAGGACGTGCATCGCGCGATCTTGCCAGGCGCGCGCGCGGCGTGACAAGCGTCGGCGGCGATGTCGGCGGCCTATCCGCATCTCTTCGCCCCGCTCGCGATCGGGCCGGCGCACGCGCGAAGAACCGCGTCGTCTTCGGCGCGCACTTCACGATGTTCACCGGAGCCGGCGCCGCGCGTACGGCGAGCCGGGCTTCTTCGGCGAGCGGCTCGGGCGCTACCTCGAGCGGCGCGCGCGCGCACGACGTCGGCGTCGTGATCGCCGGCCAGGCGCACGTCCATCCGACGACCGCGTACCAGATGCGCGAACAACGCGCGTCGGCCTGGGACGAGGCGCGCGGTCCCGCACTTCCGCGCGCGTGGCGGAGCCGGTGACGCGCGCACGGCGCGCTCGCGCTCCTCCAGCTCGCGCACAACGGCGGCGTCAACACCGGGCGCGTGGTCGCGGCTGCCGGTGTGGACGCCGTCGCACGTCGTCAACAACCTCGAGGCGCCGACGCCGCTCGAGCCGGCCGACATCCGCGAGCTGGTCGAGCACTTCGCGCGCTCGGCCGCAGCACGCCGTCGACGGCGGCTTCGACGGCGTCGAGATCCACGGCGCGCACGGCTACCTGATCCACGAGTTCCTCTCGCCGCGCAGCGAACCGGCGCACCGACGACTACGGCGGCAGCCTCGAGAACCGGATGCGCTTCTGCGTCGAGGTGCTGGCGGCCGTGCGCGCCGCCGTCGGCGCCGGGCGTCGTCGTCGGCCTCCGCCTGGTCGGCGACGAGGAGATCGGCGCGCGCGGTCTCGGCCGCCGACGACGCGGCCGAGATCGGCGCGCGGCTCGAGGCGGCGGGCCTGGTCGACTTCCTCGACGTCAGCATCGGCCGCTCCGGCACCGGCATGGTGCGGCCGCTCTACGCGCCGCACGAGGTCGGCGTGTACGCGGCGCGCCGCGGTCAAGCGCGCCGTCGCGCGCGACGCCGGTGTTCGCGGTGCAGCGCATCCTCACGCCGGACGAGGCCGAGGCGCATCGTCGCCGCGCGGCGACGCGGACGCCGTCACCGTCGTGCGCGCGCTCATCGCGGACGAGGCGTGGGCCGCGCAAGGCGCGCGACGGGCGCGCCGACGACGATCCGCGCGCTGCACCGGCATCAACCAGGGCTGCTACGGCAACCTGACGCTCGGGCCTGCCGATCGCGTGCGTGCACGAACCCGGCGGTCGGGCGCGAGGACGACGCTCGGCCACGCACGCTGGCGCGGCGTCGACGCGCGAAGCGTGGTCGTCGTCGGCGGCGGCCCGGCCGGCCTCGAGGCCGCGTGGGTCGCCGCGGCGCGCGGCCACGACGTCGTCCTGCTCGAGCGCGTCGGCGCGGCTCGGCGGCAAGATCGCGCTCGCGGCGACGCCTGCCGGGCCGCGGCGGAGCTCGCCGCACTTGGCCGACTGGCGCGCGCGCCGAGTGCGCGCGCCGCGGCGTCGACGTGCGGCTCGGCGTCGACGGCGACGGCGGACGCGGTGCTCGCGCTCGCGCCCGACGCGGTCGATCGTCGCGACCGGCGGACGTCGCGACGACGCGACGGCACGCTCGAAGTGTCCACCCGATGCCGGTGCCCGGCTGCGGAGCAGCCGTGCGTGCGTCGACCACGAGGCGGCGCTCGCCGATCCGGCGGCGCTCGGGCCGCGCGTCGTGATCCTCGACGCGGTCGGACACATCGAGGCGATCGGGCTCGGCGAGCTGCTCGCGGCGCGCGGCGCCGAGGTGACGCGTCGTGACGCCGCTTGCGCCGCCGATCGCGCTCGACGCCGAGACGCTCGCTGATGGCGCTGCCGCGCGCCGTGCAGCGCCGGCTGCCGCTGGCGCCCGAACACCGCGCTCGTCGCGCATCGGCGACCACGACGTCATCGCTCGCCTGCGTGCTCGGCGGACGCGCGAGACGCTCGCGCGGCGTCGACACGGTCGTGATCCGCACGCACGGCTTGCCCGAGCGACGCGCTCTACCACGCGCTCCGCGATCGCGTGCCGCTGCTGCGCGCATCGGCGACGCGCTCGCCGTTCGAACGGTGACCGCGCCATCCACGACGGCCAATACGCGGGACGCCAGACCTGGCCGACCCGAGACTTCGTCTCCGGGTCGGGGGTGCGCGACGCGGCGCGGTGGCGCAGGCGGCGATGCGCGGGCCGATGAGCGGTGCGCCGGCGTGGGGCGCAGCCGCGAAAGTCGCGCCTCGGCTACTGATCTGGTCCGTCCGCTTCGCCGCGCATGATGGCGCGCCGCTGGTCGCGGTACCAGTCGAGGATCTGGCGCGGTCTTCTCGGTTGTCTTCGGTGCCGCCGGGCTTGGGTGCGGAGCTGTGCGAGCGCGAGCGGAACTCGTCGGAGAGCGCCGCGAGCTCGGCGCGGCGCTCGGTGCGATCCATCGGGATGGTCGGGTTGTTCCACGCCGGGCCGCTCGCGCGACGGTGGCGGATGGTGCGCGGCGGCAGACCGCCGCGTGGCGCGGTGCAGGGGCCGTCGCCGCGCGGCGGTGCGCGCCGCGACAGTCGTGCGCCGACGTCGCGCACGCTCGCCTCGAGCGACGAGACGCGCCGATCGAGGCTGGCGCCGTCGTCGCGCGAGCCGCTCGACCGGCTCGATCGCGCGCTCGGTCTGCGGCGAGCGCGCTTCTCGAGCGCGTCAGGCGGGCGCGCGGCGGCCGCGCCGTGCATGCACCGGCTCCCGTCGCCACCGCAGGCCGCGAGCGCGAGGCGTCGCGAGCGCCGACGCCGATCAGACCGATGCGCCGCTGTGCATGCCGCAACCATACCGGCGCCGGACGCAGGGGCGTCAAATCGCGGCGCGTTCGGTCGATGTGCCGGTCGCCGAAGTCGACCTTCGGCACCTCCTTCGCGCCGGCGCGGCGCTTCGAAGTACTTCGCCGGCGTGAAGCCGAGCCATCCCGCCTAGATGCACGTCGGGAACGTCTTCTGCGACGTGTTGTACGCGCGGACGGCGTCGTTGTAGCGCATGCGCTCGACGGCGATCCGGTTCTCGGTGCCGGCGAGCTCGTCGGAGAGCTTCGCGAACTGCGCGTCGGCCTTCAGGTCGGGATAGCGCTCGGCGATCGCGAGCAGCCGGCCGAGCGCGCCGTGCGAGCTCGCTCGCGGCGTCGATCTTCTCGTCGCGCGTGCCGGCGCCGATGCAGTCGCGAGCGCGCGTTCGGCGACCGCCTCGAAGATCTCCTTCTCGTGCGCGCGCGTAGCCCTTCGTCACCTCGACGAGGTTCGGGATCAGGTCGTTCCGGCGCTGGAGCTGGTTCTCGACCTGCGCCCACGCCGCGTCGATGCTCTCGCGCAGCGCCGACCAGCCGGTTGTAGCCGCAGCCCGCGACGCGAGCGGCCGCCGACGAGCAGCACGATCCGTCCGATCGTCGTTCCGCATGCCGTCTCCTTCCGTCTGCTCTACCAGCTCCGCCCCGCGCCGCCGCCGCCGAAGCCGCCGCCACCGAACCCCCGAAGCCGCCGCCGCCCCCGCCGAAGCCGCCGCCCCCGAATCCGCCACCGCCCCAGTAGCCGCCCGGGATGAACCCGCCGCGCCGACGCGCGCCGCGCGAGCCGCGACTCGCGGCATGACGACCACGAGGCAGATGAAGAGCGACCAGGATCACGAGCGTCAGCCAGTCGACGCGACGGCTCGGGGCTCGTCGCGGCCGCGCCGCGGCGGGCACGCCGGTCAGCGTGACGCCCTTGTCGGCGGCGATCCGGCGCGCGAGCGCGCGCACGCCGCGCTCGACGCCCGTCGCCAGGCGGCCGGCGCGGAACGCCGGCACCATCTCCTGGTCCTGGATCTGCCCGACCGAGGCCGTCGGGCAGGATGCCTTCGAGGCCGTAGCCGGTGAGGACCCGGAGCTTGCGATCCTTGACCGCGCGAGGCAGCACGAGGAGGCCGGTGTCCTCGCGCTTCCGGCCCGGCTCGCCACGCGTCGGCGACGCTGCATCGCGTAGGTGAAGTCGTCGAGCGGCGCCGTGGTGTCGACGGTCAGGACCGCGATCTCCGGCGCCGGTCTTCGCCTGGAGCTCGGTCAGCGAGCGCGCGTCAGACGCGCCGTGACGTCTGGCGGGCAGCACGCCCGGCGGCGATCGGTGACGAACCCGCGCGGCGTCGGGATGACTGGCTCCGCCGCCGCCGCGCCGAGAGCGTGACGAGTGGTCGCGACCGCGAGGAGCGCCAGACGCGAGCTTACGCGGAGACGGCGTCTACCGCCGCGACGACGCCGCTCGGCGTCGCCAGATAGCGAGCAGAACTCCTCGCGCGCCTCGCCGCGCGAGAGCCGGCCCGTCCCGCGCCGGCGCTCCGAACGCACGCCGGAAGGCGGGGAGAGGGCCGAGCACGTCTCGCCCGCGGCCAGCACGTCGGCGTAGCCGACGCAGCCGTCTCGTCGCCGCGGAGGTGGAGCAGGTGGCGGTAGGATGACGAGGAAGCGTCTTGATCGACTGCGACGCAGCAGCTCGCTCGAGGCGCCGGGGCGGGCGCGCCGCGTCGAGGTAGCGCGCGCGGAGCCGGACGAGAGCTTCGCCCGCGCCTCCTGCTCGCACTGTCGCCGGAGATCTCGCGCGGATCGACCGTCACGCTGGCCCAGGAGGCCAGGCTCGCGGGCGTCCGGTGCGCGCGCGACGCATCGTCGAGCTCCATGGGAAGGCGGTCGCGCGGCGCGCTCGGAGGAAGTCCTCGTCGACGACCAGCGGCAGCGCGAAGCCCGCGCCGGCGCCAGAGTGAGCGCGAGCACGCCAGCGGCGTCGAGGACGGCGCTCGTGACCGCGCGCACGACGACCATCGTGTTCACGTCGGAGCGCCGCGACCCATCTGGCTGGCGGCGCTGCCGTAGAGCGCTGATGCCGACGGGCCGTCGCCGAGCGCTCGCTCCACGTCCTCTCACGAAGCCCGCGAGGTCGCGCCCGAGGCGCGCGTCGGGTGCCGGCATCGCACGGCCGAGAGATTGAACCACGGCCCGGGCAGTCCGCGCAAGTAGCCTGCCGACCCGCGATGATCGCGGGTCGGGGAGGGCGGCGAGAATGCGACTAGCGCGCGCACGCAGCATCGCATGCCGCGGCTGGCGAAGCCGCGCGGCAACACGGGTACGCATGAAGAGAGTGCGGCGACGTGAGACCGACGGCATGACGTCGGCTGCTGGCAGCTGCGGGTTGCTGCGGCTCTGGCCGTGGGTCGAGCTGCTTTGGTCGAGGCGCAGCCAGTTTCCTGGAGCGCGTGCGAGGGGCTGGCGCGTGGCTGCCGCTCGTGGGCGCGCGCGGTCGGTCCTCGGTGGCGGCGCTCGCGGCGACGGTCGGCCGGCGCGCTCGCGCGCTGCCGGCGGCGGCGGTGGCCGGCAGTCGCCGTGCTGGGGCTCGGGCGCGGGGGCGGCGGCCGGGCGGCGCGATCGCGCTGGTCGGGCGCGTCCAGTGGCTCGTGCGCTGCGCTCGCGCCGGCCGCCGGCGGACGGCGGGTCACGGCGCTCGTCGCGGCGCTCGATGCTGGCGCGCTGGGCGTGCGTCGTGCAGTGCCTGGCGGCAGGCCCGGCCGCGACGCGACCGGCCTCGCGGCGTTGGCCGGCCGCGCGCTTTCGCGAGTTCGCCGTCGCGAGCGTGACGGCGCTCGGCGTGACGCTCGGGCCCTGGACGCGGTCGGGCTCGCCGTGGCGGTCGCGTGCGCGCTCGTCACGCTGGCGATCCGCGTCGTCGCCTATCGCCGCGCGCGGCGGCCTCGACGACGGAGCCTGCACGACGCGACGAGCGCGCTCGTCGAAACGAGCGCGCTCGTGTTGCTGTCGTGGATCGGGTCGCCACTCAGTTGAAGACGTACGTCGCGTAGATGCCGACGAGCGGGTTGGTGTCCGCGAGGCGCGTATTGGCCCTGAAACACGTCGGTTCGAGAAGTCCTGGCGGAACTCGGCCAGGGCGTAGAATGCTGGGTGACCAGGTACTTCTGCAGTCGCCGTCCACTCCCACACCGTCTGCTTGGGCGCCCGTCCGGGCGCCATCGGTGTCGTTGAAGAACCCGAGCCGGCCTGATGTCGTGAAGCGGTCCGTGAAGTTGCAGGAGACGATGCCGGACGCACCCATCCAGCTCGGAGTTGCCTCCGGTCCAGGGCCGCCTTGTCCTCGTGCCCGTAGTCGTAGTTGAGCTGCAGAGCGTGAGCGGATCGGAGCGGCTTGTACGGTCGCGATGAAGTCCCCGACGACGCGCTTGTTGCCGACGTTGTTGTTCTGCGACGGGCCGCCGATCGCGTTGGCGGCGAGCGTGACCTGATCCGTCGCGACCCACGTGACGCCGCCCATGCCGCTCCAGCCGTTGTTGTTCGGATGCCACGGTGTCCCAGCCGGCGACCGGGCCGCCCGTGACCGAGATCTTGTCGGTGATCGGATAGCGTCAACAGCACGCCGGTGTTCCGTCACCGGTTCGGAGAAGGTGCAGATCAGCGAGCGGCTGTTGTTGAAGTTGAGCCACGGCTCGACCACCTCGGCACCGAGCAGCGTCACGAACTTCCCGCCCTTCACCGTGAGGCCCTTCAGGTACGACGGACCGTCCTGGGCACGGCCCACGTGAGGTACGCCTCCTCGGCGTCGAAGTTGTTGGTCTCGAAGATGTCGCCGCGGACGACTCCGTCCGTGCCACCCAGTCCGACTTGATCCGTCGCGCGATCTTGCCGAAGTCGAGCTTTGACCCCGAAGCCCGGAATGAACCAGCCCTCACCCGGCCGTGCGAAGCCAGCGCTGTGCCGCGTCGAGCGACGGCGAGCTGTGAGAGGAACGAGTCGTACCCCAGCGCCGTTCCCGACGGCGGGGTGGTTGAAGTCGTACGTCCAACCCTTCTGGATCGCGGCCCCCCACGTGGATGCCGGTCGCGTCCTCGATCGTCTTCTGCGCTCCAGTGACGTACTCGTCCTCGAAGTCTCGCACTGGATCCAGGAAGCTGTCCCACTGACCTGCGCGTCGGATCCGTCGGGGCGGTTCGTCCTCGGCCCGCGCGCGCACACCCCGGAGCGCCAGACGAGTGCGGACGGATTCCCCGAGCGTCGCGATTGTTCTCTTGGTCCGCATGTTGCCTCCTCCCTGCCACCCACACCGGTGGCGTCCCCGAGAACGCAAGCCACATGCCATCGCGTGGGCACGAATGCACGCGGCGACAAGCTCGCCTGAAGGCGGTGCTCGCGGGCGTGCCCATTCGCCGGGCACCTGCACCATTATCTTACGACGCGATCGTCTTCCGGTCTGGAGTCCCTGTCGGGCGGTTTGTGGCAGGGCGAGGCCCCTCTGCGTCGTGTCACGTCTTCTGGCGCCGTGGCCGTCCGTCGCGCCGGCTGCGCGCGTCACGTCGGGCGAGGAGGAGCGCCTGCCCGAGGTCGTGGTGACGGCGCCGCCGGTCCGCGACGGGCGCCGGCGCCGCGCGATCCGACGGCGCTTCGCGTCCGTGATCGACACGCGCGGCGGCGCCGACGCGCGGTCGAGACGCTCGACCGACGCGCTGTCGGACACGGTCGGCGTGCAGGTCCGGCGCTTCGGCGGCCTCGGCGACTTCAGCACGGTGTCGGTGCGCGGCTTCTCGCCGCGGCCAGGTGCAGGTCTACCTCGACGGCGTGCCGCTCAGCCGCGCCGACAACGAGGTCGTCAACCTGAGCGACCTGCCGCTCGACGCCGTCGACCACGTCGAGGTCTATCGCGGCACGACGCCGCTCGTGCTTCGCGCAGTCGGGGCCCGGGCGGCGTCGTGAACGTCGTGACGCGCCGGCCGGGCGACGACGCCGGTCGCCGGCGGCGAGCGCGTCGTACGGCTCGTTCGACGACGCGCAAGGCGACCTCGCGCCGCGGCGCGGCGGCACGGGCGCGTGGAGCGGCCTCGCCTTCGCGCAGTACCTCGGCAGCGAGGGCGACTTCGCTTCACGAACCACGGCACGACTCGGAGAACCCGGCGACGACGTGCCGCGACACGCGCATCAACAACGCGCTTCGACCTGGGCGACCTGACGGCGCGGCTCGGCTATCGCGACGCGATCCGCTCGACGCTCGCGCTCACCACGGACTCGTTCGTCAAGTCGCAGGGCGTGCCGGGCGCGCGAGTCGCGTGCACGTCGACGACGCGGCCACCGCGACACCATCCGCCAGCTCGCGCACCTCGACGTCTCGACGTCGACGCCGAGCGGCCGTGGTCGATCGGCGCTCGACGGCAGCGCTCTTCGGCCTCTTCCAGCAGCGGCACGTTCACGACCGACGACCGCGACAGGGCGTTCCTGCCGGACCGACGTCGACGACACGTCGACGACGCGTCGGCGGCCAGCGTGCGTCGCGCGCGGCGCGCTCGGCACGCATCAGGTGCCCGGGCGTGCTCGTCGCGTCGAGCGTCGAGCGCTTCGGCGCGACACGACGGCGTCGGCACGCCAGCTGCGCGCCCGGCACGTCGCCGACGCGCACGCGGACGCGGCTGACGCTCGCCGGCGAGGACGAGATCCTCCTCCTCGGCGATCGCGCTGTCGCTCGTGCCGAGCTGCGCTGGGAGGTTCTCGCGACGTCTTCCCGGGCGACCCGCGCGTCGGACGCCGCCGAGCAGGACGCGCCGGCACGCGTCGCAGGACTTCTTCACGCCGCGCCTCGGCGTGCGCGCCGACGTCGGCTGGGGCGCTCGACGCTGCTCGGCAACGTCGGCCGCACGCGCGCGTGCCGAACCTGACGGAGCTCTTCGGCAACAGCGGCGTCATCGCGCGGCAATCCGGAGCTCCGGAGACGGCGACGTCAGCTGGGACGCCGGGCTTCCGCGCTGCAGAGCCCGTGGACGCAACGCGTCGCTCACCGCCGCGACGCCGAGTACGCGTACTTCTACAAGCGACTCGACGACGTGATCGTGCTCGTGCCGAGCAGCGCAGCGTCGTTCAGCCCGAAGAACATCGGCGCGGCGACGATCCGCGGCCACGAGGTCGCCGTGCGCGCGCGCGCTTCTGGGACCGCTTGCTCCTGACGGCGAACTACACGCACCAGGACGCGCGCGACGCGACGCGACGACGCCCGCCTACCGCGGCAACCAGCTGCCCGGCCGACCCGGCCGACGAGGCGTACGCGCGCGTCGAGCTCGCGTGGTCGCGCGCGAGCGCCCGCTGCCGCTCGGTGCGGTCGGCGCGCGCCTCTGGCCGGGCCGCGTCTACTACGACGTCGATCTCATCGCCGACAACTTCCTCGAACGCGCGCGAACATCGAGTCCAGCGCGGCGCCGAGCCGGCGTATCACGGCGTCGGCCTCGACGCTGACGCTCCCGTGGGCCGGCCTGCAGCTCGCGCTCGGGAGCTGAAGAACGTCACCGACGACCAGACACGCAGGACGCGCTCGGCTTCCCGCTGCCCGGCCGCGCGATGTTCGTCACGGCTGTCGTACGGCTTCGGCGACCGCGGTGCGCAGGCGCGCGCTAGCCTCGCCGATCGTCGCGCTGGCGCAGCCGTCGCGATCGCCGGGTAAGAGCGCGAGCGTCGGGTTAGGGAAGAGGGCGTGCAAAGCCCCCGCTGCCCCGCAGCTGTAACGGGGACGAGCCCGGCCACATCCACTGCTCGTGGGAGCGGGAAGGGGCCGGGCGAGAGTGATCCCGGAGCCAGAAGACCTGCTCGACGACGCCAGCAGATGCGCTCCGGAGGGGAGGAGCTGGGAAGTCGGCGCAGGCGTGGCCGTGCCGGCGTCCCAGCCCGTTCTCGCGGCGGGCGGAGGCCGTCGCGACCGCCGCCGAGCGCACGACGCCGCGCGATCCTGCCGCGCCGCGACGCGTGCCCTGGCTCGCGTGCCGGCGTTCGCGACGCGGCGCGCGCGCCGCGCGCCGTCGTCGTCGCGACCGGACTTCGAGATCGGGCGAGCTCGCGACGGTCGCGTCGCGACGCCCGCGCCGCGTGCGCCGCTGCGCGACCGACGTCTTCTCGCGACGCCGTCGTGCGCGTCGACGGGCGGGCTGGCGATCGTCGCTCGAACCGCTTCCTCGCCGACAACGTCCAGGTGCTCGACCCGGCGCAGGCTCCGCGACGCGCCTCCAGTGCTGCGACCGGCCGCGGCTCGAACCCGCACGACATCGTCGTCGCTGGCCGGGCGCGCGGCGCTGCAGGCAAGGCGTACGTCACGCGTACGGCGCGCAGCGAGCTCTGGATCGTCGACCCGGCGGCGCCGCGGACTGCACGGCGTTCCACACGCGGCACGATCGACCTGTCGGCCTACGCCGACGCCGACGGCATTGCCCGAGATGGACCAGATGGCGCTCGTCGGCGAGGCGGCCTCTTCGTGACCGTGCAGCGCCTCGACCGCCGCGCGCGGGTTCGCGCCGACCGGCCCGAGCCGGCTGGTCGTCATCGACACCGCGACCGACACGGTGATCGGCAGCGATCGGCTGCTCGGCGGCGGCAACGCCTTCGGCGACGCCGAGCGGCCTCGCGCGCGAGCCGGGCGACCGGGCAGCTCGCTGGTGCCGACGCCGGGCGACATCTACGCGGTCGGCGACGGCGGCATCGAGCGGGTCGATCCCGCGACGCTCGACGGCCGATCCGAAGGCTTCTTCGTCACCGAGGAGCGACGCTCGGCGGCAACGTCACCGACTTCGTGCGTGCGTGTCGCCGACGAAGGCCTACGCGATCGTCCAGCGACGCGCGACCTGCGGAACACGCCTCGTCGCCTTCGATCCGTCGCAGCGCCGCGACGCCGCGCGACGCTCCTCGCGCGCGACGGCATTCCTGCCCGACATCGCGCTCGCGCCCGACGGCATGCTCTGGCTCGCCGACCAGGCGCTGCCGGCGCCGGGCATCCGCATCTTCGATCCGCGCGACGACCGACGAGCTCACCGGCGCAGCCGATCGACGTCGGGCTGCCGCCGTTCTCGATGGGGTTCGTGCCATGAGGCGCGCTGCTCGTCGTGCTCGTCCTCCGTCGCTCGCGCGCGCCGCGCGCGGCCGATCCGTTCGCCGACGCGGTCGTCGACGGTCGACCGTCGGGACTGGCGGCGGCGGCGGCGGCGTCGCCGGCGTGCGTGCTCGGCCCGCCGCACGGCGCGGGCGCGTTCCAGGGCTCGACGCACACGTTCTCGCTCGGGCTCGGCGGCTCGATCGTGCGTCGAGTTCGCGCGACAACGTGGTCGTCGACCGGCCGGGCCCCGACTTCACCGTCTTCGAGAACGCGTTCCTGCTGCGCGGCGCATCAACCGGGCCGCCGTTCGCGGAGCCGGGCACGGTGTCGGTGAGCGCCGACGGCGTCACACTGGGTCGACCTTCCCGTGCGCGCTCGACGCGCCGCCGCTACTACCCGGGCTGCGCCGGCGTCTATCCGGTGTTCGCCGACCGCCGACGATCCGGAGCGCCGTCGCCGCTCGTGCCGTCGACGACGCCGATCGCGCGATCTGGTCGGCGTGCCGATCGACGCGCTTCGCGCCGCCGGCGGGCTCGGGCGGCGACAGCTTCGACCTCGCCGCCGTCGGTCTCGCGCGCCGTCCGCTTCGTGCGCATCGACGGCGGCCAGCTCAGCGCATGGGCTGCGCGCGGCCTCGCCGGCTTCGACCTCGACGCGGTCGCCGCCGTGCACTCGGTCGACACCGCCGGCGCGCCGACGCCGACGGCGACGGCATGCGCCGACGCGGCCGACGACTGTCCCGGCGGTCGCCGAATCCCGATCAGGCACGACGGCGACGGCGACGGCGTGGGCGACGCCTGCGACGTCTGCGCCGACGTCGCCGATCCCGCGACGCGATCGCGACGGCGACGGCGTCGGCGACGCGTGCGACGACTGCCCGACGACGCCCGATCCCGGCGCAGGCCGACGCGGACGGCGACGGCGTCGGCGATGCGTGCGAGCCTGGCCGCCGCCCGCCGACACCGACGGCGACGGCGTCGCCCGACGCGCGCGACGTCTGCCCGATCGTCGCCGGATCCGGCTCAGCGCGACGCGGACGGCGACCGGCATCGGCGACGCCATGCGACTCGTGTCCGGCGATCGCCGCGCCGAGCAGCGCGATCGCGACGGCGACGGCGCGGGCGATCCGTGCGATCCGTGTCCGACCGACGACGCCTGCGGGCCGGTCGCAGGCCGTCCGGCCTGGGACGGCCCAGGCAGAATGCGGCGGAGCAAGCTGCTCCTGCTACGTGAAGCCTACCTCCACCGTCAGCGCCGTTCCGGCCGGGACGATCCACGCTGACGCTCGCGCGTGGTGATCGCCCCGAGGTGATCGCCGACTCCGTTCGCGTGCGCGTGGGGCGCCGCGATCTGCACGGCCGCGCTCGGCACGTTCGTGCCGGGCTCGACTCGCACCGTGACGATCCCGCTCGCGCGCAAGCGGACGGTCGTGCGGCTGCGAGCCGAAGGGCCACGAGCCGGCGGCCGCCGGCTCGTCGACGTGGACCGCCTGGTGGTGGCGGCGACGTGAGCGCGCCGCTCGGCGTCCGGACAGGAGGACTTACGATGCGATCGATGATTCAGCGATGGCGCTCGGCTGCGACGCTCGCGCTCGCCGTCGCCCGCCGGCGCGGCGCCGCCGTCGTGCCCGCCACGGGCTTCGCGATCCGGAACGTATCCCGACGCCGGTACCTGTGCAGGGCGGCGTCGTCCGCCAGGGCAACGCGCATCTTCGTCGGCCAGGGCCGACGTTCGGGTCGGGCGGCGAGCGCATCGTCCGCCTGTCGAGCGGCGCGGCGCGACGACGATCGCCGACCGGCTTCAGCTCGCTCGGCGGCTTCGACATCGACGCTACGACCGGCAACCTCTACGTCGTCGACAACTGCTTCGGCGCCGACTCGGCTGCGGCAACCCGACGACGGGCGACACGCGTCTATCGCAGATCGACGACGCGACCACGCGCACGACGGCCATCACGGCGGGCGCGAGCGAGGTCGCTGCCGTCGGGCACGTTCGCGACGCCGCGAGGACGTGCTCGTCCGTCCGGGCGCAGCGTCGTGCTGATCGCCGACGCCGTCGGGCCGGCGCGGGACGCGGTCGTCGAAGTCGTCGAGCCGACGACGGTCGAACACTCAGATCACCGGACCTCGACTTCCTTGGCGCGGCTCGCGACCGACGGCACGTACGCTCTATGTCGCGCAACGTCGACGGCACCTTCGTCGGGCTCCGTCGGAAGTTCACGCTCGCGGCGCGGCGCGCCAGCCGGCACGCTGATCGGCGGGCTCTCCGGCAGCTACGGCGCTCGCCGGTCGACGGGACGGGCAACATCCTCGTCACCGGCGGCTTCACGGAGCGACTTCTCGTCGAGCACGCGTCGAGGCCGTGAGCAGCGCCGGCGTCGACCACCGGAGCGCGCGCACGGCTTTCGCGTTCTCGAGCGACATCTGCGTTCGACGCGCCGCGCGGCGCCGGCGCTCGTGCTCGACTTCGCGGCGTGACGCAGGTGACGGCGATCTGCGCCGACGCCGACCGGCGACGGCGTGTGCGATGCCGACGTGCGCCGCGCCGGCAGTCGCGTCAAGGCGAAGCTCAAGATCGGCGCGCCAGCTCACGCCGCCCGGCGACGACACGCTCAGCGTTCAAGGGCGAGATGACGATCCCGACCGTCCCCGACGCTCGATCCGGTCGCGAACGGCGCGACCGTCCTGGTCGACGACGCCGAGCGGACGCGTCATCGTCGACGTCGTCGCGTGCCGGGCGGCGCGTACGATGCCGGTCGCCGCGCATCGGCTGGAAGGCGCGACGGCTCGCGACGCCGCGTGGACCTACAAGAACACCATCGGCCTGCTCGGCATCACGCCGATCAAGCGTCAAGCGCGACCGCCGAGCGGCGCCGGCCTCGTGCAAGTTCGCGGTGAAGGGCAAGAACGGCGCCTTCGACTCGATCGGCGCGGCGCTGCCCGTGCACGGGGCGTCGTCGCGCTCGGTCGCGGCAGGGCAGGGCGGCCTCGCGACGTTCACCGGACCGGCGCCGCGCGTGCGCGCGACGCTCCGGAGGCAGGGACACGCTCAACTGCAAGTACGTCGGCGATGTAGCCGGCGGATCGGCGGCGGCAGTCCTGCTCGCGCTCGGCACTGAGCGCGTGCGGCGAGCCCAGCGCCGCCGACCGCGCCGGGCACCGCGGCCCGCGTCGTCGTCCTCGCGCCGTCGGCGACCGAGACCGTCTTCGGCGCTCGGCGCCGGCGACCGCGTCGTCGGCGTGTGCGGGCAGTCGCGACTATCCGCCGGAGGCCGCGCGCGTCGCCGAAGGTCGGCGGCTACCTCACGCCGAGCGTCGAGAGCGTGCCTCGGCGTGCGCCGGATCTGCGTCATCGCGGTGCCGTCGCCGGGCAACCGCGAAGCGGTGCGCGCGCATCGAGCGCGCCGGCGTGCGCGTCGTCGTGGTGCAGGACCGGCAGCTCGCGGACTCTGTGGACGTCGATCCGCATCGATCGCCGGCGCGCTTCGACGTTCCGACGGCCGGCGTCCGACTCGCGGCCGAGCTGCGCGCGGAGCTGCGACGCCGTGCGCGCGCGTCGCCGGGCGGCCGCGCGCGCGCGTGCTGCTCGTCGTCGGGCACAGCCCGCTCATCGTCGCCGGCGGCGGGACGCTGCAGGGCGAGCTGATCGAGGTCGCGGGCGGCACGAACGTCGCGGCGGACGTCGGCGCGGCAGCTGGCCGCAGGTCGTCGCACGAGCTGGTGATCGCGCGCGCGCCGGAGGTGATCCTCGACGCGGCGATGGGCACCGGAGGCCGGCGCGCGCGAGCTCTTCGCTGGGCTCACGACCGGTGCCCGCGGTCGTGAAGCGACCGCATCGTCCCGATCCAGGCGGACGCGCTCTTTCGCGCCGGGCCGCGCGTCCCCGACGGGCGCCGCTGCCGCGGCGGCGATCCACCCGGACTACGTGCGATACGGCACGGCGGAGGCGCTCAGGTGTGTGGCGGTCGCCGCTTCGCGAGCGCCTGGTCGAGCCAATCGCGAACGGCGGCGACGCTCGTGTCCCAGCTGAGCGTCCCGGGACAATCGGGAAGCCGCCCGACGTCAGACCGCGACCGGCGTTCGACGAGCAGCGGTCCGCCCGAGTCGCCGTCGCAGGTGTCCTGCCCGCGACGCTTCGGTCGCCAGCAGAGCGAGTCGCTCAGCTGGCCGGGGAGGATGCCCGACCGATGGACAGCACGTGGACAGCGCGTGAGCCGCACGCGTCCGACGCGCTTGACGCCGTTCGTGGCGCGCGGGTCGTCGCCGAAGCCGACGATCGCGCGCGCACGCCGCGGCCGCGGCACACGCCGACGAGCGGAAGCGGTGCGACGTCGGTCACCGGAGGATCGATCACCAGCGCGCCGACGTCGGCGACGGCGAGTCGTGCTGAGACGAAGTCGGGATGGACGGCGAAGGCGAACGCCGGCGATCGACTCCGTCGACGCCGTCCGGGAAGACGGCGACGCGCCCGCGCCGGAAGGCCGAAGGACAGGCAATGGCCGGCCGTCAAGCACGACGGTCGGCGTGATGAGCGTGCCCGAGCAGAGGCCGGCCGACCCGTCGTCGTTGAAGACGCCGACGGCGACGACGGCGGGGAACGGCGCCCGTGAGCCGCCATTGTAGATCGCGCCGCCACCGCGGCGTCGGCGCGCGGCTCGCCGATGCACGCACGGCGATCGCAAGGCGACGTCGTCGGCAGCGGGCGGCGTCTGCGCGGCCGAGCAACGGCATGAGGCGCGAAGCGGCGGGGCGCCGACGGCGAAGATCATGGTGCAGCCATATCGCCTGCGCGTCCGCCAGGATAGACGGTTCGCCGCGTGCGCGGACGTTTCTCTGCGCTCGGCGATGCGCGATCGGTGTCGACGCTTCTCCTCGCGGCCGTGCTCGGCGTCACGATCGTAGCTCGCGTCGAGCATCGGACCGGTGTCGGCGAGTACTCGCGCGGGCGCTCGGACCGGGCGGCCGCGCCACGGCCGACTACGCGATCATCGTGCAGACGCGCATCCCGCGCGTGCTGCTCGCCGCCGTCGTGGGCGCGTCCTCGCCGCGGCCGGGGTGCGGGTTCCAGGGTTTGCTCGCGAACCCGCTCGCCGACCCGCACGTCCTCGGCATCAGCGGCGGCGCGGCGGTCGCGGGCGCGGCGGCGCTCGTGCTCGGGCATCGATCCGGTGCTCGCCGCTCGTGCCGCTCGCGGCGTTCGTCGGGCGCGCTCGCGACGCGATCGCGGTGGTCGTCCTCGTGGCGCGCACCGGCGGCCGGACGACGCCGCACGCGCTGCTGCCTGATCGGCGGTCGTCGTGAACGCGCTCGCCGCGGCCGCTCATCATGCTGGTCGAACGCCGATCGCGAGCTACGCGCAGGCGCAGGGCGTGCTCTTCTGGATGATGGGCGCGCTCTCGACGCAGAGCTACGCGCTGGTCGGCGTCGTCGGCGGCGTATGCGGCGTCGGCGGCGCGCCAGCGCTCGTCCGCGCACGCGCCGGCGCCTGAACCTGCTCGCCGCCGGCGAGGAGAGCGCGCGCATCGCTCGGCGTCGACGATCGAGCGCGTGCGCCGCGCCGTCTTCGTCGCGGCGTCGCTGCTCGTCGGCGCCGCGGTGTCGGTGAGCGGGCATGATCAGCTTCGTCGGCCTGATCGTGCCGCACGTGCTGCGCCTGCTGCCTCGGGCCCGACCATCCGCCTGCTCACTCCCGGCGTCGTTCCTCGGCGGCGCGCGTTCCTCGTCTGGGCGGACACGCTCGCGCGCACGGTCGCTCGGGCCCGCCGAGCTGCCGGTCGGCGTGGTGACGGCGCTCCTCGGCGGGCCGTTCTTCCTCTGTCCTCCTCCGCCGGAGCCTCGCGGCGGCGGACGCCGTGACGGCGCTCGCCTCGCCGCGCGAGGGCGTCGCGCTTCGGCTACGGCGCGCGCGCCGGTGCTCGACCGGCGTCGAGCCTCGCGGTCGCGCCCGGCGAGCTCGTCGGCGTCATCGGCCCGAACGGCGCCGGCAAGACGACGCTCGTGCGCCTGCCTCGCCGGCGTGCTGCGCGCCGCACGCGCGGGCGCGTCGCTGCTCGACGGCGCAGCCGCTCGCCGAGCGCGCGCCGCGCAGAGCTGGCGCGCGGCGATCGGCGTCGTGCCGCAGGACCCGCGCGTCGAGTTCCCGTTCACGGCGCTCGAGGTCGTGCTGATGGGGCGCGCGCCGCACCTCCGCGGCCTCGGCTTCGCCGGCGCGCGCGCGACCTCGCGGTCGCGCGCGCCGCGCTCGCGCGAGCTCGACGTCGGCGGGCCTCGAGGACCGCGCCGCTCGACGCGCTCTCGGGCGGCGAGCGCCAGCGCGTCTTCCTCGCCCGCGCGCTCGCGCAGGAGCCGCGCGGTCCTGCTGCTCGACGAGCCGACGACGCACCTGGATCTCCGTCACCAGGCGGCGATCCTCGGTGGTCGTGCGCGGGTGTCGCAGGCGCGGGGCGTGGCGGCGCTCGCCGTGCTGCAC
>ERZ1370068.7067-contig-6008_pt1 | contig 34973 bp, 58 predicted proteins | sample MGYA00561227_ERZ1370068 | MGnify/ENA primary metagenome ERZ1370068 (study PRJEB38410, sample SAMEA6850437) | metagenome | study: Metagenomic assessment of the ecological functions of the soil: analysis of the soil microbiota associated with the...
GATATAGCGTTCGGTTAGCGTATTGCCCAGCTTGAGGTGCTCGTCGAAGGTTTCGGGAATCCCGACGGGCGCCTCAGGAATGTTCAATTCGGTTGCGGACTGCTCCGCGGCCTTCTGGATGCGGCGCTCGATTTCACGGATATCGTCGAGATACTCGTTGAGGCGGACGCGGTCGCTCGGATCGAGCGTGCCACGAAGGCGCGTCACCTTGTCGGTCACCGAGTCGAGAATGCTGCGATCCTGCTGTTTCCGCGGCAAGGCGCTGGGCCGAGTTGGTGCCATCGCCGAACAGCCGCTCGAAGACGACCTGCGGACTGTTCTCCATCGGCAGCGGCAGCGTCGGCGTCCGCCAGGAGATGGTGTTGTAATACGCGCAGCCATAGCCCGAGCCGCAGTTCAAACTGACCTCTTCGATGGCGAGCTCGATCGACGGCAGCGGTGTGTCCTGACCGATGCGATCGGCCAGCACCTGGTCGAGTGTCGTCCCGGCGTGCACCGATCCTTTTTCCGGGTGCGCGCCGCTCAGGAAGCACAGCGGCCGAGCGCGCGTGATCGGCGCCGGCATCCGAACCGACGCCGCTGGCCGCCGGATGGGCCAGGTTGCTGACGACGCACGACGCGGTCGCGCAGTTTCTCGAGCGGCTTCAGGGTCTCGGTGAACTCGAAGGCCGCGCCTTCCTGCGCCGGCGTCCATCTTGTCCATCGTGGCGCCGTGCGGCACGTAGATGCCGCAGAAACGGCTCTTCGGCGCCGCGGCGGTCTGCGCCAGCGCCGTGCGCGCCGGGAACCATCGGCGTCCAGCAGCGGCAACGCCAGCGTGACGCCCATGCCTCGCAGGAACGTGCGGCGTGGCAGATGCTTCTTGGTGATGAAGACATAACGTTCGGACCTCACTCTGGCCTCACCGTTCGGAGCTAGTCATCGGAAGCCGGTACTACGACTCTTCACCTGCATCTGAAACGGCGGCACTCTTCACGATCCCAGCACCAGATCCGAGAACCGGTAGCGATCGCGTCGCCGCGTCTCGCATCACGCGCGCACCGACCGGCATGTCGTAGTAAGCTTCGTTTCGCGGCCGACGCCGTACATCAGCAGCTTCTCCGTCATCGCAGCCGACGAACGCTTCCGGACGATCGAGCAGCGCTTCGCGCAAGCTGGACGGGCCGTCCAACGGCGTGCCGTCCACGAGCTGGCCGGACGCATCGATCGGCTGCGCTCCAGAATCGCATCGGTGCGCCAGCGGCCGATCGCCATCGAAATTCTCGAGCGCGAGCCCGATCGGATCCATGATCTTGTGGCAGCCGGCGCACGCCGGATTCGCGCGGTGCTCCTCGATGCGCTCGCGCACCGACGCGCCGGCTACGCCGGTCGGCGTTCTCCTTGAGCGGCGGCACGTTGGGCGGCGGCAAGCGGCGGCGGGCTGCCGAGCAGGTTCTCGAGAATCCACTTGCCGCGCATCACCGGCGACGTGCGATTCGGCGTTCGACGTGACGAGCAGCATGCTGCCCGTGTCCGAGCAGGCCGCGACGGGCGTCGCTCGGCACCGGGACGCGCCGGAAATCCGGACCGTAGACGTTCGGCGATGCCGTAGTGCTTGGCCAGACGCTCGTTCACGAACGTGTAGTCCGCGTCGAGAAGGTCGAGCACCGGACCGGTCCTCGCGCAGAACGCTCTCGAACAGCATCTCCGTCTCGCGCTGGAACGCCTGACGCAGGTTGTCGTCGAAGTCGGGAAACTCGTTCGAATCGGGATTCGCGTTCTTCAGACTCACGCAGGTAGAGCCACTGACCCGCGAAGTTGGTGACCAGCGCGCGCGCCCGCGGATCAGCGAGCATCCGGCGAGTCTGCCGCTCGAGGACGGCGGGTTCGTGCAGCTTGCCCTGAATCGCCAGCTTCAGCAGCTCATCGTCGGGCACGCTGGACCAGAGGAAGAACGACAGCCGCGAGGCCGAGCTCGGTGTCGCTGATTCGATACGGCGTCCTCGGCGCGAACGCCGGCCGGCGGCGGCTCGAAGCGGAAGACGAATTCGGGATCGGCGAGGATGCGGCGCAGGGCCATCTCGATCCCGCCGTCGAAGCTGCCGCGTATTGTTGCGCTCCTCCTGATAGAAGCGCAGCAGCGACGTCGAGATCGGCGTCCAGTCGTCGGCGCGGCGGAACGCACGGCCGCGCGAGCGTTCGAGAGGATCTGGCGTGCGCACACGGCAGTCTCGTTCGCGCGGCGACGCTCGGCACGGCACACGAAGATCCGCCGGCGGCTGGGCGTGTCGCCCGGACCGGTCGCGTTATGCGGACCGGTGATGATCGACGCGGGCGAGGTGCGGCACGCTGGTGTAGCCGTACTGCATGCCGGTGTTCACGTCCGCAGGTGCTCGACAGCGGCCGGCGCACCAGGTCCTCGATCGGCGGCGTAGCTCTTCTGGAGAAAGCGACGCCGATGGTCTGCGGACCCGCCTTCACGTTCAGCCGGAACTCGAGCCGGATGTTCGGGCGTCATCTTCACCCGCTCCTCCAGCGGATCGGTCGGCGGCGGCTTTGGCGGATGCGAGCCCGGCGACTCGCGCATGAAGAACATCGGCACTTCGTCGAGCTTGAACAGCTTCACGCGCTGGCCGTTCAGCGTGACCTCGAGCTCTTCGCCCTCGGCGCCTTCGCCGAAGACCTGGCCGAAACTGAGCTTGGCGAGCGACAGCTTGATCAGATACTCGCCGTCGAGCGGGAAGTTGTGCCGGATCGACGGTGCCGCCGCGCGTGCCGGGCGGCTGACCGTCGAGCGTGCCGGTTCTGACTGAGATCGCCTTTGACGGTGTAGGTGATGTCCAGCGGCGCGGTCTCGCGGATCGCCGACGGCCAGCCGGCTGATCTTCGCGCGCGGCGGAGACGTAGCGTTCGAGCAGCGCAGGCGACACGCCAGGACGTCGGCGATATTGTCGAAGCCGTTGCTGGAATCGTCGGCCGGCAAGCAGCGTCGCCGGATCCACCTCCAGCGCGAGCAGATCGCGGATCGCGTTCGCATACTCGACGCGGTTCATGCGGTGCAGCGGCGTACGTCCCGGATTGGGTTCGCGGCCGCGGCGCGATCGATGCGCGCCTCGACGGAGCCGCGAAGCGCGTCCAACGCCGCGCGGTCGGGCCGGCGCGCGCCCGCCGGCGGCATCAGGCCTGCCCGCAGCTTGCGCGCGACCTTCTCCCAGATCTCTGCGTCGTGCGCCAACGCTGACCGAGGATCAGCTTGTCGAGCTCCAGCCCGCCGGTCTTCAGCTTCTCGTTGTGGCAGGTGACGCAGTAGCTCGGATCGAGCGAACCGCCTGTCGGCTGGTTGCAGGCGGACCGAGCGGGCTGCTGCCCGCCGACCTGGAGCTGACGCAAGCCCGCCGCAACGAGCGCCGTGAGGCTCGCGAGACAGCGTGCGCTTCATGGCTGGGACGCCGGCGTCGCGCGGCGTTGCTCATCAGCTGCTTCAACAACGCGATGGCGTTCGGGCTTTGCCACAGGCGGCCGAACCGCGAGAAAGATTCCCTCGGCGAACGTCATCGGCGTTCGACCGACCTGACGTCCTTCACGTCGAGCTTGGCGCCGTGATCGGCGAGGATCTGGATGACCGACTCCCATCCGCGGTTGGCGGCGCCATGCATCGCGGTGAATCCGAGCGAGTTGGAGGCGTTCACGTCGGCGCCGCGCTCCAGGCACAGCTTCACGGCCTCGACGTAGTCGGCCTCGCGTGTGGCTGTAGGTCTGGCCGGGAATCCAGTTGATGCCGGCGGCGGCCATCAGCGCCGTCGTCCCGTGCGTCGTGGCGATCTTCGGGTCGGCGCCAGCTTCGAGCAGGAGGCGCATCACCTCGATGTCGCCGGACAGCGCGGCACGAACGAACGGCGTCTGCCCGTCGAAGTTGACCCACGAGCGCATCGAACTGCATCAGCCCGTGGACCGGGACGGTGTCGGTCCTGCATGTTGGGATCCGCGCCCTTCTCGAGCAGCGCCTTGATCAGATCCAGCGGATCGCGTCCGTCGGTTGGAGAGATCGGTGTACGCTCTCGTGATTGAAGTTGCGCAGGTCGATCGCCGCGAAGCAGCGCGGCCGCGGTGGTAGTCGTCTGCGTGCGTTCGGGTTGGCGCCTTTCGCCGAGCAGCTCGGTCGCCAGCGCGACCTGCCCGTTGAGCAGCGCGATGAGCAGCGGCGAAGTGTCGATTGCCGGACGACTGACCGATGATCGGCGCCGCGGTCCAGCAGCAGCCGCGTCATCGCGACGTTGCCGTCGCGCACCGCAAAGAGCAGCGGCGTCATCCCGCCGTTCGGCCGTCGGCAAGCGCGCGCTGCCGGACGATGCCGGTCCCGGACGCGCCGCCGGCGCGTGCCGGGCACATACTCGCCCTTCGGCATCGTGACGGTCGTGCGGCGCGTTGACGTCGGCGCCGCGTCGCGACGAGCAGCTCGACCATGTCCGGTGTGGTTTTCGATGACGGCCCACATCAGCGCGGTCTGCGCGCGCATCGGTGTCTTTGGCGTTGACGTTCGCGCCCGATCGAGCAGCAAGTGCGACGGCGTCGACGCTTGCCGGTGCGCGCCGCGGTCATGAGGCGCGGTCTCGCCGCCCGGAGTCGCGGTGTTCGGATCGGCGCCCGCGTCGAGGAGCAGCGCGGATCATCGCCGCATTTCCGTTCATCGCGGCGAGGTTCATCGGCGTGATTCCGTATCGCGTTCGCGGCCTTCACGTCCGCGCCGGCACTTGATCAACGCTCCAGCGGTCGCGAAGTTCGTCGCGCCGAACCGCCCAGTGCAGCGCCGGTGGTGCCGTCTGGCTTGCGGCGCATCGATGGCTTGGCGATCAGCCGGCGGGGGCGGAGAGCGTCCTGGTCTCACTCTCCATGACCGCGTCGGCCAGCTGGGCACGCTGACGTTCGTGGCAGATCCGACGCCTATGCCGAGCACAACGAGCCCACGGCTAGTAGACGGGTGAACCGTGCTCGACCTGCACATCTGCCCGCCTCCATCAGTGTCTTCGAGCGACAAGGCGAGGTAATCATGACCGGGGGGCCGCGTCAACGGGTTTCTCGCCTTTGAACCAGCTGTAGAATCCGTGCGGCCTTACTCATGCGCATCGGCATCGATCTCGGCGGCACCAAAATCGAAGCCATTGCACTGGACGATGATGGCGAGACGCTGCTCAGGCAGAGGATCCCGTCGCCACGCGACGATTACGACGCGACACTCCGAGGCCGTCGTTCGTCTGGTTCGGCACGATTGAAAAGACCTCGCCGACGTCGGCACGATTGGGGTCGGCATCCCGGGGACGATTTCGCCGGCGAGCGGCCTGCGTCAAGAACGCCAACTCGACCTGGCTGATCGGGCGCCCGCTCGCCGAAGATCTCACCACAAGGATCGGGCGTCCGATCCGTTTTGCGAACGACGCCAACTGCTTTGCTGTTTCGGAAGCGACCGACGGTGCCGGCGCCGGGGCGGCGGTCGTCTTTGGCGTGATCGTCGGCACTGGAACCGGTGGCGGTATCGTCGCACGTGGCCAGCTGACAGCGGGACCCAACGGCATCGCCGGGGAATGGGGCACAACCCGCTGCCCTGGCCGGGTCCGGACGAATGGCCCGGTCCGCCGTGCTACTGCGGCAGAAGCGGCTGCATCGAGACATTTCTCTCAGGTCCCGGGCTCGCGCGAGATTACCGCGAGCCCGGCGCCGGGAATGTGAGCGCGCTCCGACATCGCGGCGCGCGCGGAAGAGGCGAGCCGCAGGCGCTCGCTTGCCTCGACCGCTACGAAGATCGGATGGCGCGGGCGTTGGCCAGCGTCATCAACGTCCTCGACCCCGACGTGATCGTCCTGGGCGGCGGCCTGTCGAACGTCGACCGTCTTTACCAGGCGGTGCCTCGGCGTTGGGGTCCGTTCGTGTTCTCCGATCGCGTTGACACGCGGCTTGCACGCGCGGCTCACGGCGACTCGAGCGGCGTCCGCGGTGCCGCCTGGCTCTGGGAGCGCGGATTAGCGCGCGAGGATCGAAAGACAAGCCTATGAAGCATCCGGCCATCATCAAGCCTGCAGAGCATGCCGAGTGGCGTGCGGACAAGATGGGCAAGAGCACCATTTATGAGTCGCCGCGTTTGCTCGTAGGGCTGAACGGGTTCGAGCCCGGACAGTCGCACGCGCTGCATGCGCACGCTGGCATGGACAAGATGTATTACGTGCTCGACGGCGAAGGCGTCTTCCTGCTGGCAGATTCCGAGTTGCCGATGCGAGCCGGCGATCTTCTGATGGCCCCGGAAGGCGTGCCACACGGAGTGAAAAACACCGGACCTGGCCGTCTGCTCGTGCTGGCAGTTCTCGCACCGTCACCGTGACGGAGGACGTAGACGCAGCTTCGCTAGACTCACCAGTCGGTCACCGGTGGACATGGACGGATTAACCCCGAATGTTTGATCTCAGTGTCTTCCGCGTCCTCCGTGGTGGAGAGTTTGCGGTGGTGGAAAGCCTCGAGCTGGAGGTGACGTCATGAGCTCCAGACTGTTGATTCTGCTCGCTGCTGTGCTTCCGGCTGTCGCGCTGGAAGGCCAGGCGCCATCACTGCCACCGGACATCAATCCGGTGACGCTCTCGCGGCTGCCGCCAGTCAACCGGAACGATCTGGATGCCGAGGGGCAGCGCATCTTCGACGCCCGCGCGAACAACACGCCCGGGCCTGGACCAGGACACATCTCGATCATACAGCCCGAAGGTCGCCGAGGCTCAGGGCATGCTGGGCCGGTAGCCTCGGGAGTACCGCGCGGCGATCAGAGCCCGATGGGCGGCCGCCTCTATCAGCTGGTGGTCCTGATTACGGCGAGGGAAATCGACCAGCAGTACGAGTGGTCCGCACACGAGCCCGCAGGCTTGCGTGCCGGGTTGGAGCAATCAGTCATCGACGTCGTCAAGTTCGACAAGGCGACGTGACTGGACTGGCCGAGAAGGACGCCACGGTGATCCGGTTCTTCCGCGGCCTCTTTCGCGAGCACAAAGTCAGCAGCGATCTGTGGGCCAAGATGGTGGAGCACTTCGGCCGTAAGCGTACGATCGACATGATGGCGCTCATGAGCAGCTACTTCACGGTGGGCATGATGATGAACGCCGTCGATCAGCACCTGCCGCCGGAGCGCCAGCCGCTGATGCCCGACACTGACGCGCGGACGATAGGCTCGCAATAGCAGAGCGCAGCCCTTACGACGCCTCGATTGCGCGGGAAAACCGTGCGCCCTCGTTTTGCGTCCATATATGAAAAGTGTTAACGGCCCGTCAGCGTCGGACCCGCTTATGGCTCAAGTGGGGTCGTTTGGTCGTCGCCGCCGTCCTTCTCCTCTCGGGCGGCATAACTATTTGGTGGGCCGGACGTTACTCCTCGCGATCAACCGCCTTTCGAGAGGAGTTGGCGACACAGTCTTCTACGGCGCCGACTCGAAGCCGTGGTTCCGGCTCGATGAACAGCGGCGAGACGTCCCACTCAACCAGATCGCTCCCGATCTTCGGCATGCCGTTGTCGCAGTAGAGGATCGCCGGTTCTATGCCCATCCCGGCGTCGACCTCATCGGGCTGTCGCGTGCCGCCGTCCGCGACGTGCGCAAGCCGATCGTTGGCCGAGGGCGGCAGCACTCTGACCCAGCAGCTGGCACGAACGCTCTTCCTCTCGAACGTGCCCCACCTTTGCGCGAAAAGCGAAAGAGGCGGTCATCGCTGTTCTGATCGAGTACGCCTTAGCAAAGATCAGATCCTCGAGCTCTACCTGAATCGCGTCTACCTCAGCGCTGGCGTCTACGGCGTTGAGGCAATGTCGCAGCATCTCTATCGGAAGAGCTCCAAGAACCTGACGCTTTCGGAAGCAGCGCTTCATTGCAGGGCTCCTGCGCGCACCCTCCGCTCTGTCGCCCTGGACCAACTACGACGGTGCGCTCGAGCGCAGCCACGTAGTCCTGTCCTTGATGCGCGAACAGAAATTCATCACCCGGGCGCAGGAGGCGGCCGCCCGCCGCGAGCGTCCGCGGATTCAACCGTACCGATCTCCGGCGGATCCGCGCGCGGGCTGGGCGAAGGACTACTTGCGTCAGCAGTTCCGCAACGAGTTCGGCGGCGACCATCCACCGGAATGGCGCGTGTACACAGGGTTCGTGCCGGCGCTGCAGGAGGCTGCCGAGCGCGCAATCGCGGCAGGCGTCCGGCGTCGATCGGACAGGCGACCCGCCGCTCGAGGCCGCGTTGGTCGCCCTCGATCCGCAGAACGGCAACATCCTCGCCATGGTCGGCGGATCGAACTACAGGAGAAGCACATTCAATCGCGCGACCCGCTCGCGCCGTCAGGCCGGATCCGCGTTCAAGCCGTTCGTGTATACCGCGGCGTTGTCGAACGGGTTCAATCCCGTGACGGTACTTCGAATCTCGACAGCGTGAGCGCCCTCGCGATCCGGAGTGGCGTCCCACGAACGTGACCTACCGAGACAGTGCCGGATCCGACTCGCGTATCTCTTCGTGTGGCGCTCGCTGAATCGAACAACGCCGCCGCCGCTCGCCTGCAGCAGCAGATCGGAAGCGACAGAGTTCTGCGCGCTGGCGTCGGCTGCGGGCCTCAAAGATCTTCCCGACGTCGCCGTCGCTGGCGCTGGGCGCCGGGCTCGTGACGCCAATCGGTCTGACCGCAGCCTACACGATGTTTCCCGGAGGCGGTGAGGTCGTTCGGCCGCGCGGGATCACCAATGTGCTCGACGCGAACGGCGTGAGCGTCTTCGAGGCACCGGTCGAACGCAAGCGAGTGGTCGAGCGAGGCGGTGGCGTTCCAGACGCCTCAGCATGCTCCGCGACGTGATCGACCGGGGCACCGGCGTTGGTGCACGCGCCGCCGGCGTTGTCGGCCCGGTCGGCGGCAAGACAGGAACGACCGACGAGTATCACGACGCCTGGTTCGTCGGCTTCTCATCATCGGTCGTGGCGGGCGTTTGGGTGGGATTCGATCAGCCGCGGCCGATTGGCGCCGGTGCCTATGCGGCCCGAGTAGCGCTCCCCATCTGGGCCGATTTCATGAAACGGGCCGGCTTCCATTCGTCCCCCGCGCGAGTTTGGCGTTCCATCGACGGTCGAGGGCGAGCCGCTCTGCCGTATCTCGCACTTACGGCCCGTCGAAGGCTGCCCTGTTTATACCGAGTATTTCAAAGAGGGCGACGACAGACCTTCCCAGCTCTGCGCTCTGCACGAGGCCTCGTTCGAACAGGTCGTCGCTCGCGCGACGGACAGGCTGCTTCGGAGCCTCGGCCACGCCGTCGTGGGCATTTTCCGGCGGTAAACACGCAAGCCAATCCCGCCCGAACGGTTTGTCCATGGTCGTGTCCCAACACGCGCATCCGGCCGATAAGAAAACGATGCGTGCGTCGCCAAAAGTTCTGGTGATCGACGATCACGAGCCAACCCGAGATGGCCTGCGCGCGCCTGCTCGAGCAGCAGCCGGTTACACCGTATCAACGGCGAGCGACGGCAGCGACGGGCTTCGGGCTGTTCAAAGGCGACAGCCCCGATCTCGTTCTCCTCGACGTGAAAATGCCAGGAATCTCGGGAGTCGACGTTTGTGCGGAGCTGAAGGCGCACCGGGACACCTGCCTGACGCCGGTCGATCCTGATCAGCGCCGTCGGCGATCGCGACAGCCAGCTGGCGGCATTGCAGGCTGGAGCCGACGACTTCCTCAACAAGCCGGTCGATCTCGAGGAACTGCACGCTCGCGTCCGGTCGCTGCTGCGGATCAAACGCCTGACCGACGATCTGGAATCCGCCGAGTCTGCTGTTTCTCTCGCTCGGCCGGATTGTCGAAGCCCGGGATCCCTACACCGAGGACCACTGCGAGCGCTCTGGCCTAGTACGCCGTGGCGCTCGGGCAGGAACTGAATCTCGACCAATCCGACCTCGACGCCTGCACCGCGGCGCATTTCTTCACGACATCGGGAAGATTGCGATTCCGGATCGAGTGCTGCTCAAGAAGTCGCGGCTAACCCGCGCCGAGCATGCATTGATGAAGCTGCATCCCGTAATCGGCGACGACTTGTGCCGCACGCTGCGCTCGCTCGAGTCGGTTTCGTCCGATCGTCCGCCATCATCACGAGCGGCGCGATGGCCGCGGCTATCCGGATGGCCTCGCCGGCGATCAGATCCCGTTCCTCGGCCCAGATCGTCAGGGTCGTCGACATCTTCGACGCGCTGACGACCAATCGTCCCTACCGTCGGGCTATGTCACAGCGTGAAGGCGCTTCCAGATTCTCCGGCAAGAGGCACAGGCTGGAGGATGTGCGGAGAGCCTTGTTGACCGCTTCATCGAGCTGCACAACAGCGGTCGCCTCGTGAACCACACCACAATGAGTAGTGCGCAGGACACGAGGCGGATTGACCGCTAGTAGCCGCGAGTTGCAGAATACGTGACCGTCCGCCCAGGATCGATCCGCACGTCGAACGCGACGCGCGGGTAACCCGCCGCCTCGTATTTCGATGTGATGCGGACCGACTTCGAGATTCAGGTGCTGAAAAACGCCGTCGTAGTCGTCGACGACACCGGCGTAGTAGCCGTCGACGAACACCTGTGCGTCGCGGGGAGCATCCACGATCCTGAGCGCACCATACGCTCGCCCCGGAGTCACTGAGTAATACCCATAGCCCGGCGCATAGGGATATGCCGGGTAGCCGTAGGTTGAATAGGGACGGCCGAAATACAGATTCAGGCTCCAACCCGGGCGATAACCGTAGGGCCGATAACCGTAGGGGAACCACATAAGAGTGGGGAGTTACGGACGGGAGCGATACCACCCGTAGTCGCGGTTTCCATACCAACGGTTGTCGTGAAACCGCCCGTCATACGGTCGGGAGTTATGCCCGCGATTTTGATACGAACGGTTGTCGTAAGGCCGACCGTTATAAGACCGGGAGTTGTTGCCCCGGTTGTCGAACGACCGATTACCGGCGGGCGGACGCCTGTCCTCTCGGTTGTTGCGTCCACGGTAGGACTCGCTGCGACCCTGGGACTCGACAGCGCTGTTGGGGCTCTACCCGCGGCTGGGCACGTCCTCGAACTTCACCACTCACGGCGTGGCCGGACTCCCGCTCCACGCCGTTGCTCGTCGCCACCGCCGCGCTGGCCCTCCCGTTGAGCAAAGGAAGGGGCCGCCGTCAAGACGAGGCCGATCGTCAATAGAGTGTTGACTCCGATGGTGAACCTTGTCATGGATTTGCCTCACGTCGGAGGAACGGCAAATCCGCTGCCACTGGAGTGCGGCAAGATTCCCTAAGTTTTTCGTGAGTCCTCTTCAAAAATTTACGGTTGGGTTCACCTGCAGACGACAGCCGACGCAGAGTTCGCAGGACACTCCGGCGCCGACACGATCACGGGACAGTGGCTGTTTTGGTCGGCGGCTCGTCGAGGGAGATCTCGAAGCGGACCGTTTCCGGATCCAAGCTGAAAGTGCGTGCCGTCTGTCGAGCGGCACCGTGCCATGGATACGCTCGCCGGCCACCCAAGTGCCGTTCTTGCTCCCGAGGTCTTCGATCGAGACCGCGCCTTCGGTCACGTTCAGCCGGGCGTGGTGGCGCGAGACCGAGTCCGCATCGATGTGAACGGCGCATCCGCGGTCGCGACCGATCACCGACTCGCCGGCGGGCAGCTCAAATGATTCGCGCGCGCCAGATCAACCGGCAGACGGGCGCCCCGGCGACCGGTGCGTGGCCGGCCACGATCGCGTCGCCGATGAACGCGTAGCCGACGCGGTGCAGCGTGCGAATCACGCGACCATCGTCAGAGCGTATCGCCGAGCGCTTTGCGAAGCTGCGTGACGAGCGCTGCAAGGCTCGTCTCGGAGACATGAACGCCGGGCCAGAGCGCGGCGTGCAGTTGCTCGTGTGGTACGGCGTTCGGCTGGTTCCTGACGAGGATCAGCAGCAGGTCGAACGCTTTCGGCGCGAGATGGACGTCGATCCCCTCCCGTCGCACCAGGCGCGCGCCGACGTCGACGACAATCGCGACTCACGTTCTGCAATGCCTCGGCGGATTATACGAGAGGGCCTTCTAGAGCGCTCGCCTCTGGCGATGCACGATCTCCGGACGACTAGAATCAGGCCGATCCGATGCACTGTCCTGCCTGCCGGCGCGACGTTCCGGAATCGAGCCGCTACTGCCCGGCATGCGGCGCCCGCGTTGACGCGTCGCAAGCGCCGACGCTGACCGTGGCCGCGGCCGATCGGCTGCCTTCGTCGGACGCGCCTCGACGGCGCGCAGTTCATTCCCGGCACGATGCTGGCCGGCCGCTACCGCATCGTCGGCCTGCTGGGCCGCGGCGGCATGGGCGAAGTCTATCGAGCTGAAGACTTGAAGCTCGGACAAGCCGTCGCCCTCAAGTTCCTGCCGAAGGAGGTCAGCGCATCGCGCCGACCGGCTGGCGCGGCTTCCATCAGGAAGTCCGGCTCGCGCGGCAGGTCTCCCATCCGAACGTGTGCCGCGTCCACGACATCGGCGAAACCGGCGGCCAGCACTTCCTCTCGATGGAGTACATCGACGGCGAGGATCTCGCGTCGTTGCTGCGGCGCATCGGCCGGTTGCCATCGGACAAGGCGCTCGAGCTCGCACGCCAGCTCTGCGCCGGTCTCGCGGCGGCACACGACTGCGGCGTGTTGCATCGCGATCTGAAGCCGGCGAACGTGCTGATCGACGGACGGGGCCGGGCGCACCTCGCAGACTTTGGTATCGCGGATCTCACCGACCAGCGGCGCGACGCGCCGAGATTGCGGGAACGCCCGGCTACATGGCGCCGGAACAGCTGGAAGGGCGCGAGGTCACGACGCGGACCGATGTGTACGCGCTGGGTCCTCGTGTTGTAGCGAAATGTTCACGGGCAAGCGCGCGCTCGCTGTCGACGGCGCCGCTCATGGCGGGCGCGCGCAGAACGGCGCGCCTCGGCCAGCCCGTCGACGCACGTTCCCGATCTGGATCCGGCCATCGAACGCGTCATCCTGCGCTGTCTCGAACGCGATCCGGCGCGCCGCCCGCCATCGGCGATCGCCGTCGCGGCTGCATTGCCCGGAGGAAACCCGCTCGCAGCGGCGATTGCCGCCGGCGAGACGCCGTCGCCCGACATGGTTGCCGCAGCTGGAGAGCCGGGCACGCTGTCGCCCGCGATCGGCGCCCTGTGTTTTGCCGGCGTGCTGATTGGGCTGATTCGTCCTCGCCTTCGCTCATGCGCGACGTCAACCTGATCGGATTGACGAAGATCGATCATCTCATGCGTTGTTCAAAAGGAAGTCGGGACGAGTGACCATGCCCCCGGTGACCGCAACGTTCCCGTAAAGTCGCGTCGTCGTCTGGACAGCGCAAATCGGACCTGCTCAGGACTCAGCCTTTACGCCCTGACCTCAAGTCGGGAGGCACCCTGCACGATATCCTATGAGGTAACCCTCGGTCGCCATTCCGGGGTCCAAGAGCAGGGTAAGATACTCGTTGCCAGCAGCTAGCACATCGAGAAAGTTGCCACTTCGTTATCGACCACGCCTGATTCCTGCGCTGATCGTCGGCGTTTTCGGCGTCCTTTGTTCACGTACCTGCGCTCGCACAATCCCAGGTCGTTCTCGCCGCCCGCGACGATGCGCATGTCAAGCGGGATGCGGCGGCCCGGCGAGTGGACCGTCGGCAGCGACGGCCTGAACTCGTGGTGGATTTGCCTCCAACGGGAAGCTCGCGATCAAGCGGTTGTGGCACCCGGAAGACGGCCGCGTGGGTCATCGATCGCCGCGGACGTCGAAGTGGGTGTCACCCTCGCGGATCAGACCTCGTCCCTCGAGGAGTCGGGAACCAGCATCTCGTTCACTTCTCGCGCCGATGCCGAAGACACCGGCCTGGGCGTGGCGGTTGAACCTCACATTTCCGAAACATCGCGCGCCACCCGTGCGCTCATCACTCGCTCGCGCCGCCGCCTATCCGGGAACGCCGACGTTCGAAACCTGATCCACGTCGAAGTCCCGCCGGGGCGTCCGTCGCTGGCCGTCTCCAAGCTTTCTAGGCTGGCGCCTGACGATGGCGCCGGCGGCAGTTCGCTGGATTAACGGTCTCCGCGGTGAAACGTCGACCGATCCGGGCTCGTCCACTTTCGACATCCAGGGCGGCGACGTCGGCGAGGACACGCACATCGAGATCGGTTCGACCCGGCGGTCGAGTGAAGCGTTCGTGCCGATTGTCTTTGCCGACAACGACGACGGGCGATTCTATGGCGGGGGTGATCTGGTCCGGCGCCTGGCGGATAGCCGTGGACCGCATGGGCGACACGCTGACCATCAAGGCAGATTTCCCCGACATTTCGATCGCCGTGACCGAAAAACACGCCAGTCGAATTCCCGCACAGCTTTTTCGGGCCTCGTCGAGTCGTTCCCGGGTCTCGAAGCCACGGCCATCCGCCGCTTCCATCATGCGCGGCATCCGTCAGGGCCGCGTCCGTTCCAGCCGCTCGTGACCTACAACACCTGGTCTGCGCGCGGCGCGCGATCTTCGAATCGGAAGTCGTGCAGGAAATGGAACGAGCCGCGAGCCTGGGCGTCGAAAGTTGTTCGTCGCTCGATGCCGGCTGCACTCGGCACGGGCATCGACGATCAATGGACTTCACCTCGGTCTCGGCTCGTGGATTGTCGATCCCGAGAAGTTTCCGAGCGGACTTCGTTCCATGGCCGATCTGGCGCACAGCCACGGCCTCAGGTTCGGATTGTGGTTCGAGCCCGAACGCGTGGCGCGATCGCTCGTCGGCGAACCGGACATGCCGCAGGAAGAATGGCTGGCGACACGGACGGACGATGGACGGCACTGGCGCTAGCCGCTCCAGCTTTGTCTGGCGTCCGACGAGGCACGCCAGTGGGTCTTCCAACCGCATCGTCCAGGTCCTTGACGATGTGAGGCCCGGACTATCTCGAAGTGGGGACAACAACTTCTGGATCAACTGCAACCGCGAGGGTCATTCGCACCGGGCCGGAAAGCGGCAACTACGCGCATGTCGTCGCGCTGTACGGGATGCTCGCCGAGCTGCGGCAGCGTTATCCGACATGCTGATTGAAAATGTCTCGGGCGGCGGCAACCGTCTCGACTACGGCATGCTCGCGTTCTCCGACGTCGGCTGGATGGACGATCGGACCGCGCCGTCATCGCTGGTCCGCCACAATATCGAAGGGCTCACGCTCGCCTTTCCGCCAGGCATCACCTGCTCTCGTTCGTGGATCGACAGCGAGCAGGAGCCAATCAGCGACACCGACAACTTCGCTCACATTGCGCGGAGGCCGGATGCCGGGAATTCTCGGGCTCACCTACGCGTTTCAGGCCCTGGATGCGCAATTGAGCGGCAACCTGCGGCGCGAGATCGAGATTCTACAAGCAGGTGCGCGACATCATCGCGCAGGCCGACGCCATGCTGCTCGGGCCTCAGGCGGTCGTGAACGGCGAAGGGTGGGACGCGCTCCAGGAACTCAGCGACGATCGCCAGCGCGCGCTGATCTTCGCCTTCAAGGGCGGCGACGGCGCGGCGCGGCTTCGCGTCAAACCGATCAACCTCCTCCCCGACGCGATCTACAACGTGAGCTCCTTCGGCAACGGCTCCGATGGGCAAGATGCGCGGCAGCGATCTGATGATCGATGGTGTCGAATTGGCGCACGATGACGATGATTCGAGCGCGCACGTCGTGATCCCTGTCGGCTACGCCCCAGCCAGAACCCTCCTCCGGTTTCGCGTGGTATCCTGAACGAGACCCATATGGACGATTCGGCGCTGCAGACCAAGCCGGACAACCCTCGGGCGAAATTACGGCACGCCTCGAAGACCCGATGCCGGTAACTCCGCCGGCGTTCGAGTGTCCGTTGGCCTCGATTCGGCCGCGGTGTTCGACGGCCAGGAGTTTCTGCCCGCTCACCGCCGAGCCGATGAGACCTGCCGAGGTCGGCCGAGCCGCTCCGCGAGAGCATCTGGCGTCGCGCCGGGCGTGAAGTAGTGGCCGGGATCCAGACGCTCCTTTCTGCGGCCGTTCTACGCCACGCTGATCGTCACGTTCGGCTTCCAGGTCGCGCGCGTCGACGGCCTGAGCATGGCGCCGACGCTCGAGGATCACGATCGGCTGATCGTCAACAAGCTCGTCTACGAGCTCGGCGAGCCGCGGCCCGGCGACATCGTCATGCTCTACTACCCGCTCAACCCGGAGAAGATGTTCGTCAAGCGCGTCATCGCCAAGGAAGGCGACACGGTCCGGATCGTGGACGGCCACGTCTACGTGAACGACATCCCGCTGCACGACGACTACGTGCCCGCAGGAGTTCCGCAGCCACGACGACTGGGGCCCGCAGGTCGTCCAGCAGGGCTACTACTTCGTGATGGGCGACCACCGCAACAACAGCTCCGACAGCCGCCACTGGGGCCCGGTGCCGAAGAAATACATCGTCGGCAAGGTGAAGGTCCGCTGGTGGCCGCTTCAGGACGCCAAGATCTTCTGGATGCGTCCTTCGCGCAGTTTGAGTACTTCTGAATCTTTCCTGACGCCGTCATCGGAAATTCCTGACGAACAGCGGACGTATGCGCGGCACCTTGAAGCTGCGCGAGCCGGCTCGCGCACCAGGCGATCAGCTCCTCCGGGTCGGTCCGGCTTCCGCGCGTCCTGCTACGCGACGGCCGCCGCGACCACCTCGCCGAAGAACTCGTCAGGCATGCCGTAGACTGTACGCATCGGCGACACGCAGGATGCTCGCGCAGGCAGTCCTCGATTTCCTTCGGCGCGATGTTCTCGCCGCCGCGGATGATCAAGTCCTTGATCCGTCCGGTGATGCTGAACGAACCCGTCGCTGTCGATGCTGGCTTCGTCGCCGCGTGTGCAGCCAGCCGTCCGGCGTCGATCGCCGCGCGCAGTCGCCTTCGGGTTGTTGTAGTAGCCCTTCATCACGTTGTAGCCGCGCACGCAGAGTTCGCCGCGCTCGCCACCGGCAGCGTCGACGCCGTGTCGCCGGATCGACGATCTTCACCTCGATTTCCGGAAGCACCATGCCGACGGTCTGCGATCGCTCTGCGATGCGCGCATCGCGCGGCGTCATGCGTGATGCCGGGCGATGACTCGGTCAGTGCCGTAGGCAATCGTGATCTCCGGAGAGGTGCATCTGCGCTCATCACCCGCCGCATCAGCGGCTCCGGGCACAGCGCTCCGGCCATGACGCCGGTCCGCAGCGACGGCGAGATCGAATCGTCGCGAAGTCCGGATGCTCGAGCTCGGCCAGAAACATCGTCGGCACGCCGTAGAGCGCCGTGCAGCGCTCGCGCTCGACGGTCGCGAGCACGCGGCGAGCGTCGAACGATTCGACGGAGCAGAGCGCAGGCGCCGTGCGTGAACGCGCCGAGCACGCCGATGACGCAGCCGAAGCAGTGAAACAGCGGCACGCACAGGCACAGGCGATCGGCCGGCGTGTAGCCGAGCCACTGCGCCGAGCGCGTACGCCGTTGTTGACGATGTTCCGGCTCGACAGCATCACGCCCTTGGGAAAGCCGGTCGTGCCCGACGTGTACTGCATGTTGATCACGTCGTCGACGCCCACGGCGGCCGATCGCGACGCGAGCGCCGCTTCCGGGATCTGGCCGGCCATTGCCCGTGAGGCGTTGCGTAGCGTGAGGAAGCCGTCTGGAGCCTGCCCGGAATCTCCGTCGACGAAGATCAAACGCCGGAGGCCGGGAATGCTGCCGCTGCTTGCGCCGATCTCCTCGAGCGCGCCGACGTAATCGACATCGCGAAAGCCGCTGGATCGAGATGACGGTCGACGCCTCGCACTGGCGGATCAGGTACTCGATGTCGCTTCGCGCGCAGCGAGGTGTTCGCGGTGACGAGAATGGCGCCAATCTTCGCGAGCGCGAACTGCAGGACGATCCATTCGGGGACGTTGCGTCGCCCACAACGACGACGCGATCGCCTGCGCCGACGCCGAGCGCCATGAGACCGCGGCCGATCGATCGGGCTTCCGCGTCAAGTTGGGCAAAGGTGTAGCGGGGAGCCGATTCGTAGAGAGGGCCTGATGCTCGCCGAGATCGGCGGCAAGCCGCGTCAGCAAGTCGCCAACGGTTACATCTCTATACGGTGGTGCCATATTGAACCCGCCCGAGCGGGGCACTGTCAGGCGTCATCCTGCAATATACTGGTCTTTCTGTGCTGAAGGCGTGCTACCGTAGCTCATCGCGTCGGCCGACGTCCTGCCGACGCTGAAAGAAAACCACCAGCAGCGACAGCGAGCTTCTCGCGTTCACAGACGCGGAAGCACTCCGCGCGCTCGAGCCATCACGAACCGGAAGCCGGCGCTGGTTGCGCTCTGATCGCAGTCTTCGCCGGCACCCTGCGCGGAGCGGCGCTCATCAACCGCATCAAGGCCGATCCGAACCTGAAGCAGTCCGAAATCCTCGTGATTTCGCCGGACAGCGACTTCTCGCGCTTTCGATCGCATCCGCCGGCGGGCGGAGCCGAGGGTGGCGGACACACGGCTGCAGCCGCTGCGGCCCTGCCGCAGCCCCGCCTGCCGCGCAGGCACAACCACCGACCAGCGTGGCACCCGACGGGCCCCGCGCACAGGGTCGCCGGCCAGGTCGAGGCACTCGGTCGACGGCAACCCGGCGTCCCTGATTGATATTTCGACGGTTGGCGCGCAGGTGCTGTCGACCGCGGTGCTCAAGCTTCTCCAACCAGCGTCTCCGGATGTCGCTGAACGATCAGGCCGGAGACGTCAGGTTCCAGGCGTCTGTCGCATGGGCGTCCTTCGAGATTTCCATCGAAGGGTCCGCGCTATCGCGCCGGGATCCAGTTCCTCGACGCCAACGCCCAGCACGTCGACGCGCACATCGCCCGCCACAAATAAGCGCTCGGCAATTCGCGATCTGCAAACTTGAGCAGCGTCCTCGCGAATGATGGTGTCGTTGCGTTCCGACCCCGTCGAGAGCGACGGCGACCGGCACACCCGTGACTTCTTCGAGACGTGCGATATATCGCTTCGCGGCCGCCGGCAGGTCCGCGAAGCGGCGGATGCCCCGGTGGGCGCCGACCAACCGGGACAGCCTCGTAGATCGGCTCGCAGGCGGCCAGCCGCGAAATATCCGACGGAAAGTCCGTCAGCGTGCGCGACCCGCACTTGTACGGCGCATAGACCTCAATCGTCTCGAGGCCGTCGAGGACATCGAGCTTGGTCAGGGCGAGCGCGTCGAGTCCGTTGATGCGGACGCCGTAGCGCACGGCCACCGCGTCGTACCAGCCGCAGCGGCGCGGGCGGCCGGTGACCGCGCCGTATTCGTTGCCGCTGTCTCGCAGCCGGTTGCCCATCTCGCCGGTCAGCTCTGTCGGCAGCGGCCCTTCGCCGACGCGGGTCGTGTAGGCCTTGACGACGCCCAGGATCGCCGATGATGGCGCGCGGCCCGACGCCGAGGCCGGTGCACACGCCGCCGATCGAGGCGTTCGAGGACGTGACGTAGGGATAGGTGCCGTGGTCGATGTCGAGCAGCGTGCCCTGCGCGCCCTCGAAGAGGATCCGGCCGGCCTGTCGCGCATGGCGTCGTCGAGCAACAGCGAGACGTCGCGACACCATCGGCCGCAGCCGCTCGGCGTGCTTCAAGCAGCGTGCTCGAGCACCGGCTTCCAGTCCATCGTGGAGTCGTGGACCAGCCGGTTGCGGGCGTTGACGTTGTCGCGGACGTTCTGCTCGAGACCGGCGGGATCGGCGAGGTCGCCGACGCGGATGCCGCGGCGGGCGATCTTGTCCTCGTAGGCCGGACCGATGCCGCGCGACGTCGTGCCGATCTTGCGCTCGCCGCGCCGGGCTTCCGGCAAGCAGATCGAGATCGCGGTGATACGGAAGGATGACGTGCGCCTTGTCGCTGACGACGAGCCGGCTGCTCGACGTCGATGCCAGTCTTCGTCGAGCTCGTCGATTTCCGCGAAGAGCGCCTGCGGATCGACGACCACGCCGTTGCCGATCACGCAGGTCACGCCGGCATGCAGAATGCCGGACGGAATCAGCCGGAGCACGAACTTCGTGCCGTTGACGTACACGGTGTGGCCGGCGTTGTGTCCGCCCTGATACCGGGCGACGATGTCGAAGCGCGGCGTCAGCAGATCGACGATCTTTCCTTTGCCTTCGTCGCCCCACTGCGCGCCGAGCATCGCGAGATTCATATCGGGCTACGATTCTACCTACGGAAACGCGCGCGACGCCGCGCGAGATCGCCGGTCGACGAAATTCGACGCAAGCGCAGACGCCGTGACGCGCGCAGTCGGAGTCAAGAAAAATATTTTCATTTTCGATTGACAACGTTGGCCGCTGCTTCTTTAAGGTCTATTCTTTCGCGCGCGCTCCCCGCGGCGAAAATTTCCACCATGCTGACGCCGCGATCGACACTGACACGAAGAGTTCTCGGGGCGCTCGACGCAACGCCATCGCGCATTCCCGTGCTGCTCGGCGCGATGCGGCAGCGGACGACGACGCTCGCTTCATCAGCTGCGCGATCGCATCGGCCGTACCGCGTCGCACTATATCGACGTCGAGCGCACGGCGACGACGCCGGAGCGTTTCCTCAGAGCGATCGCGGCCGGCGCGCCGTTCGCCGTTCAGCCGACACGCCGCCGACCGGCGCGCGCGCCGCGTTCGACGCCACGCTCTCGCATTTCGGCAAGCGCCCGCGCCGGCAGCGGACGAGCCGGCGACGTTTCTGCTCGACGAATTTCTCGAGCTGCGGACCTTCGAAAGCTTCCCGGGTCTTCGCCGCGTCCTGCACGAACTCGTCGACTGGCTCTGACGGCGAGCAGTAACCGGTTCGTGCTGACCAGCCGCTACACCGCGCGCGTCCTCCGCCTGCTGCGCGACCGGCCGGCGCGGTTCGAAGTTATCTCACATGCCGGCGCTTACGGTCGAGGACACGCTCGACATCATGGGGCCTGGGCGTCTGTCGGCGAGGGGACGCGCACGAAGCCGAATACATCGCCCGCACCGTGCAGACGCTCGCCGACGGTCAGCCCGATCTACGTGCGCGCGCATCGCCGACGAACTGACCGCGATGCGCGAGCACGGCGGCGCCGACGACGCGATGAGCGCGCTGGTCGCGCTCATGGCCCCCGAGGGCCGGCTTGTGCCAAGCAGTGCGGCTTCTGCTACGAGCTGCGCCTGCACCGCGCGCGCGGCTACGGCGCGCTCGAAGGCCATCCTCGAAATTCTCGCGGAAGAGGAAGGGCTCGACGCTCACCGAGATCTCTCAGCGCCTGCAGCGCACGCCGGGATCGACCAAGGACTACCTGTCGTGGCTGGAAGACGTCGATCTCGGTGACGGCTCGCCAGAAGCGCTACAGCTTCACCGATCCGCTGCTGCGTCGTCTGGGTCCGCGCTCCACTGCCGCGCCACCGCGCCGACCGAAGACGATCTCGCGCGCGAGATTCACCGCTACGCGCTGCCGCGCCTGCCGCAGGCAGAGCCCGTACCCGCGCATCGCGATGGTCACTGCAGGCACCGGCGCGTCGGCTGTCGCCGAGGACGAGAAGCACCGTGGGGGATAATCGAGATCGATTAGATGTCGATTGTCGATATTGATGAATTGTCGATGAATCAGTCCAATCGACAATGCGACAACTCACCAGATGCGTCAATCTACGGCTTCACTCTTGGCCTTCGTGATTGCTGCGAGCGCGAAGCCAGCGCCGCTTCCTGCTCCGCTTCCTTCTTGCTCGGTCCCATCGCTTCGGCGACCGGCTCGCCGCGGACCACGCAACTCCACGACGAAGAACTTCTGATGGTCGGGACCGACCGTGCGCGTCAGCCGGTATCCGGCAGCGGCTGGCCGGCCGACTGCAGGTACTCCTGCAGCGCCGACTTGTGATCGTCGAGCGCGCCGCCTTCGCGCCGGACTTCCTCGAAGAGCGGCGCAAACTCGCGCTGCGATGAACGCGCGCGAGCCTGCTCGACGCCGCCGTCGAGATAGATGGCCGCAATCAGCGCTTCGTAGCCGTCGGCGAGCAGCGCCTGCTTTGCGGCGCCCCCGCTCTTCTCCTCGCCGCGGCCGAGCAGCAGGTGCTCGCCAATCGTCAGACGCTCGGCCTGCCGCGCCAGCGTGGCGGTGGACACGAGCGACGCCTTGACCTTGGACTTCTGCCCCTTCGTCGAACTCCGGAAATTCGCGAAAGAGCGCGTCGGCCACGACAAAGCCGAGGATGGCGTCGCCGAGAAATTCGAGCGATTCGTTGTCGATCACGCCGCCGCTCACGTCCTCGTTGGCTCGCGACGTGTGGGTCATCGCATGCTCGAGGAGCCCGCGGTCGCGGAAACGGTAGTCGATCGCCTGCTGCAGGGCGTCGAACTCGTCGCGGATCCGCACGACCTTCCCGTTGGGCAGCTCCGTCACCGATCGGTGTGTCTCGATAATCCGTTTCGCCTCGTCGGCGTCGTCTTCGTGCACCGAAATGCGCACTTCGCCGAGACCGTCTCACCGTGAGCGGAAACACGGAATGCGGGACAGCCGACGAGACGATCGGACATCACGCCGTTCGCCTCGAGAAGGCCGCGCACGATGCTGGCTTCGACGTCGGAGTGCGTGCGGAAGATGACGACGAGTTCGGTCAACGATTACCAGATTACCCGATTACTCGATTACTCGATTCAGATTCATCGAGCCTCCCCGACCGCGACCGGCACCGATCGCGGGCGGATACCTGGTCGACGGCGCGCTCGACCTTCAGGAGGATCATCGTCATGTCGTCGTGCTGGGGCGCGCCGTTGACGAACAGCGCAATCTCGCGCAGCACCCGCTCGCGGAGCGTCGGCCAGCGGAGGTCCCATGCGTTCTCGACCAGTTTGGCCGAGGCGGGCCTCGCCAAAACAGTCGTCGCCCGGATCCATGCGCTTCCGAGATGCCGATCGGTGAAGAAGACCAGCAGATCGCCGGTTGTGAAGAGGAATCGTCTCCTCCTCGAGGATGCGCTCGAACATCTGCCCGTCGTCGATCTTCAGTCCGAGCACGAGACCGTCCGGAGCGAGGACGCGCGCGAGTCTCTCGGCCATCAGGGGCAGCCGGTGCGTAGATCAGCGGCGTATGCCCGGCTCGCGCGTAGGTCATCGTGCGGGCACGCACGTCGATCACCGCGTAGGTCATCGTGATGAACGCTCCGCGCATCGAGGTGCTCCGCGATGATCCGGTTGGCCGCGATCAGCAGGCCGCGCGGCGACGGATGAATCAGGCTCAGCGAGAGCATCAGCCCCTTCAGCTCCGCCATGTAGAGCGCCGCCGACGTCCCCTTGCCCGACACGTCGGCGATGAGCACGCCGAGCTCGCGGCTCGTCGAGCGGCAGGAAGTCGTAGTAGTCGCCGCCCACCTCGCGGGCCGGGACGCACGAGCGCCGTGACCGACAAGCCCGGCATCCGAGCGGACCGCTGCGGCAGGAGCGACATCTGGATCTCGTGCGCGATGCGGAGCTCCTCTTCCAGCCGCTTCTTCTCTGCCGCCTGCCGCAGCAGATCCTCGATGCTCGCCGTCATCTGGTTGAACGACTCCGGCCAGCTCGCCGAGCTGGTCTGTCGTCGGCGACGGCGATCTTGTGCGTGAAGTCGCCCTGCCGCACGCGCTCGGTGCCGACGAACAGCTCGTGCACCGATCCGTGATCGACTTCGCGAGCACAAGGCCCGTCACGAGCGCGCCCGCTTCGATGATGAGGAAGAGGACGCCGATAGAGGATGAGGATGCGGAAGAGAAGCTGCCCGAACTGTCGATCGCCAACAGCCCTTGCGACGAAAATGCGCTGATAGACCTCCGAGATGCTGAGGCGAATCAGGGCCATGGACGAGACCCCCGCGCGTCCCGGTGGTCCAGTCGACGTATTCAGAGAGAGCTGGCCGACGCCAGAGCGCCCGTGGCCATCGGGCGCTGCGGGCTCAGTCGACGTCGTCAGCTTTCCGTGACAGTGCCCGGACGTCGAGCGAGCGGCGCCACGGGTTGGTGAGCTCGGCGACCTGTGTCCTGGCGAAGCTGTTGCCGGAACCGATCGTTCACCAGGGAGATCGACCACCACGGCAAAGCCGGGCGCTCGCGTTTCCGGAAACGCCACCGCCCTCCACGAGGCGGCATGGGTTTCGACGCCGAGCGGCGCGACGCTGACATCCCTGGCCATTCACCGCCAACGGACCGAGCGGCGCCGACTGACATCTCGCCCGGCCGTTCGTAGGTCAGGAGTCCTGAAAACCCCTCACGCGGAATCCAGTCTGGAATCCCGGTCGGCGGATCCGACATGCGACCACGGACCCGCCAGCTCGATCTCCGAGGGTTGAAGCGAGGCCTGCCTTGCGCCGACGGGCGGCCGCAAGGATGCGTCATCGGCACGGCCGCCAGAGAGGCTCCGGGAAATTCCCTGACGACCGCGGCCTGCCGGCGATCGAGGATGCCCGCGACATCACGGCCGCCGGCGCGCTGCATTTCCGCGGCTGTCGTCGAGGGCAATCGCCTCGGCGCGCGCGGTCAGCGTATGGAACCGGCTCTGGACCAGATAAGAGGTGAAGTTCGAAAGAGAGCAGCCCGCCGAGCATGAAGAACGCGATGATCAGGATGGCGGGGACGAACCCGATGAAGATGTAAGAGATGATCAGCTTGCGGCGAACGCGCCAGGAGCAGCCGGCGCGTCGCGAATGCCAGGAACCTCGCACCACGAACACGATTCCGCCGGCCAGTGCGACCAGCGGACGGCGACCGTGTCGAGGACGCTCAGCGCCGACGGCAGCGCTCCCACGATCGCGCCGGCGATGACCAGCGTGATCTTGATGGCAAGTCCGACCACGATCGCGCGACCGGGCAGCGTGCGCAGAAGCGCGTGCTTCACGCCCCTGATATTACGTGGTATCGTTAGCGGATCGTGAAGCTCGGACCGACGCGCGATTCAGTACCGTCTGTCTGCACGCCGGCCAGGACACCCGATCCCTCCACCGGCGCCATCATCACACCGATTTATCAGACCTCGACCTACGTGCAGGAGGCGCTCGGCAAGCACAAGGGCTACGAGTACGCGCGCACGCAGAATCCGACGCGCGCGCGCGCTCGAGGCAACATCGCCGCGATCGAGAGCGGCAGAGGCGGCGTTTCGCGTTCGCCTCCGGCATGGCCGCGATCGACGCGATCACCACGTTCCTGAAGGCCGGCGACCACGTGGTCGTTTCCGACAACGTCTACGGCGGAACGTTCCGGCTGTTCGAGCAGGTGTTGAGCGCGCTACGCGCTCACGTTCAGTTATGTGGACACCTCGCGACGTCGCGGCTGTCGAGCGGGCATTCAAGCCGTCGACGCGGCTGCTGTTCGTCGAAACGCCGACGCAATCCGCTGATGCGGATCACCGACCTCGCGCGGCGGTGGCGTCGGCCGCCGCGCACGCAGTCCGGCTCGGCCGTCGGACAACACCTTCGCCAGCCCGGCGATTCAGCGGCCGATCGAGTTTGGCGCCGATCTCGTGACCCACAGCACGACCAAATACCTGAACGGACACAGCGACAGCGTCGGCGGCGATCGTCGTCGCCACACGAGACGAGGACGCAGCAGTGGCTGCAGTTCGTGCAGAACGCCGCGGGCGCCATCCTCTCGCCCGTTCGACTCGTGGCTGGTCCTGCGCGGCACCAAGACGCTGCCGCTGCGGATGGCGGCACAGCGCAGAACGGTCTGGCGCTCGCCGCAAATGCTCGTAGGTCATCCCAAGGTGCGCCAGGTCTACTACCCCGGGCTGCCGTCGCATCCTCAGCACGAACTGGCGCGGCGTCAGATGCGCGGGTTCGGCGGCATGCTCACGTTCGACCTCGGATCGCTCGAGGCGCGCAGGCCGGCTGCTCGGCGCCGTGCGGCTGATGTCGCTCGCCGAAAGCCTGGGCGGCGTCGAAACGCTCATTTCACATCCCGCATCGATGACCCACGCGTCGGTGCCCGCCGAACATCGGCGCGCCATCGGCACTGCACCGATGGCCTGGTCAGGATTCTCGGCCGGCATCGAGGACATCGACGACCTCCGGGAAGATCTCGCTCAGGCGCTCGACGGTTAGAGCCTGTCCTAGCGTGGCCCAGTTCATCGATCTCTTTCCTGCACGTCGACCGGCACCTGCTCGATCTCTTCGGCGGCCTACGGCGGCTGGATCTACGCGATTCTCTTCCTGGTCATCTTCATCGAGACCGGGCTCGTCATCTCGGCCGTTTCTTCCCGGCGACTCGCTGCTCTTCACGGCCGGGGCCGTTGCGGCCACTGGCGCCATCGACGTCCGGCTCACCTTCCTGCTGCTCGTCGCGGCCGCCGTGTCGGGCGATGCCATGAACTATGCGCTGGGGCGCCAGTCGGCACCCGCGTGATCCATCTCTCCGCCACCGACAGGCGGTGGGGCCGATGGGTCAATCCGCAGCACATCGCCCGGGCCAGGGAGTTCTTCGCGCGGCACGGGGGCAAGGCGGTCGTCATGGCCAGGTTCGTGCCCATCGTCGTCAGGACGTTCGTGCCGTTCGTCGCCGGGGCTGCCGAGATGCGGTATCCGTCGTTCGCGCTTTACAACGTGTCAGGCGGGATCGCCTGGGTAGGATTGTGCATCGGCGCCGGTTACGTCTTCGGCAACGTGCCGTTCGTGAAGGAAAACTTCTCGATCGTCGCTCTCGGGATCGTCAGCGTCTCGGTGCTGCCGATGGTCGTCGAGTATTTCCGCTACCGCGTCTCGTTGCAGAACCAGTCAGATAGCCGCGTGCTGCCGTCGGAAACGGGCAGCACGAGGAATTCCGGCACTTCATGCGTGCGGTCGCGAAGCCGCGCCTGAACGGCCGCCACCCGATCGCGCGTCGTCTTGATCACGATCTGGCGTTCTTCTTCCGCGCTCGATCTTCCTCGCCATCGATAGAACGAAGTCATCGTCGAAAGGACATTCACGCAGGCGGCGAGACGCTCGTCGACCGAGCGAACGCCGCAATCGTCTCGGCGCGGCGCCGCTGCAGGAACCGTCGGTGAGGATCAGGACAAGCGTCAATGACGTTGCTCCATAGCTCGCCCTCCCATGCTCCGGCCCGGCCTCGTGGACCTCGATCGAAGCCTGGCCGTATCGTCGTGGCCGTTCCAATGCATTTATTGTACTTCGGGTGTGATTGTTGTATCGTCACTCGCGCGTGGCAAAATCTGGCGGCCGGCAAGCCTACAAATTTGACGGCGGTGCCCTGGACCGCCGGGCGCACAGGACGCGTGCTGCGTTTGATCTTCCTCTTCGTGGCTGTCCTGATCGTCGTGGATGCGCTCGTGGGCGATCGCGGACTGCTGGCCGCTCTCGATGCCAGGCAGCAAGCACGACGAACTCGCCGCCGCCGTCGCGCGCCAGCGGGCCGAGAACGCCCGCCTCGGCGAGGAAGCGCGAGCGATTGAAAGATGATCCCGCGGCGATCGAAGAAGTTGCCCGGCGCGACCTCGGCCTTCACTCCGCAAGGGCGAAAAAGTCTTCATCGTCAAGGACCTGGCCTCCCGGCCAAGCCCCTGAACGACGCCGCGCTTCAGAATTCCCCTTCTCGCCAGTCCGGGATCTCGTAGCTCTCCTACGCGGGATCACGAAGATTCGTCCGTCGCCGATCTCGCCGGTTCGTCCGCCGCTTCGGTAATGGCCTGACTGCCGCGTCGACGACGTCGTATCGGGCACGACGACTTCGATTTCCATCTTCGGCAGGAGGCTCACGTTGTATTCCCTGGCCGCGGTAGATGGCCGTGTGGCCCTTCTGCTTGCCGTGACCGCGGACCTCGGTCACCGTCATGCCGGAGATCTGAAGCTTCTCCAGGGCGTTCTTGACGTCATCCACCTTGTTCGGCCGCACGATCGACTTTGATCTAGTTTCATGGGCGTCCCTCCAGAACGCGTTGTAAGTTCTGCGGTCAGCTCCACCTGCTGCTCCGGCTGACAACTTGGCCCCTGGCGCGTCAGATGAAACACGTCGATCGCCCGCCGGCCCTTCGGTGGCGATCAGCACCAGATCGACCTCGCACCCGGATTCCGACATCGCGCGGCTCATGCGGTACAGCAGGCCGAGCGCGTTTTCCGCGACGATTTCGACGATCGTGTAACCGGCGCGACGACTCGTTGTCGCAGTGCACGACCGGCGCGAATACCAGGCAGCCGCCGGCGGAACGCGCCTTCCTCGCGCCCTTTGAGCCGCGCGGCGAGATCGGTCTGGCCGCGGATCACATCCTCCAGCACCTTGATCAGCTGCGCATCGCCACCCTTGGTTCATCTCGAGGAACTGCTCCTGATCGCTGAAGTGGAACATGTCGACGACGAGGCCGTCGAGCTTGGTGAAGGCGAAACCCGCGGAGGATGTCCATGCCGAACGAGGACAGCACACCGGAAATGTTCGAGAACAGGAACGGCTGATCGCGTGTGATGCACGGTCAGCTCCCATTCGGCGTCCTTGCGTTCGAGCCACGTCTCAATCGCGCCCAGCCGGGACCGAGCCGCGCGAGCGCCGAACGTGGCTGTAGACCGCGTCCCGCGAGAACAGCTGCAAGTACCGCCGCGGGAGCCCTTGCAGAAAGACTTCGATTTCGCTCGCCAGCAGATCGGCGGGTCGCTGTTCGATGAGATCGGCGATCAGGCGGACGCCGCTGGCTGGCCGGGTCGATGACCTCGTCGCCATATGACGAGCGTCAGATGGTTGTAGGTATCGACGTGACAGCCGCCACAGCAGCTCTTCCCTCCATGGCGTCAGCGTCTCGGGGCTTACGGCCTCGACGTCGGCCAGCGTCATCAGGCACAGCATCTTCAGACGCTCTTCGACGCCGACCAGCTCGGCAAACTGGCGCACGACCTCCGGATCCTCGGTGTCGCGCCGGAACGCCGCGACCGACATCTTCAGGTGTTCGACGACCGAGGAACTCCACCACCGCGCGCGCGTGCTCGTCGAGCTCGCAGGCGTTCGAACATCTGCGCGCGCCATCCGCGCGCTCTCGACGTGATGGTTGTCGTCGCGCCACTTGCCGACATCGTGGTACAGGAGCGCGAGAACCAGCAGCTCGGGCGCGTCGAGCTCGTCCAGGAGGCGCTGAGAAGCGCTCGCGCTCCGGCCCGGCTTCGAATCAGCCGTTCCAGATTGCGGATGGTCAGCAGCGTGTGCTCGTCGACGGTGTACTTGTGGTAGAAGTCGCGCACGACGCGGCAGCTGATCGCCTTGAATTCGGGGAGCATCTGCCCGAGCAGTCCGCTGTCGTGCATCTCGGAGAGCCGCGCGTAGAGGCCGGGCCGCGGCTTGAGGAATGCGCAGCAGCGCGTCGCGATGCGCCTTGGTCGGGAAGAAGTCCTGCGGCGCGAAGCGCGCCGGCGTGCTGCTGGATGCAGGCGAGCGCATCGTCCGAGACGCCGCAGCCGCCGTCGAGCGCGGCCTGGAACGCGGCAAGCCAGGTCTCGGGCTGGTCGGCGGCCGCGCGCACGTCCACGAAGCGCGATGCCGTCAGCGGCACGCACGAGGTTGCGGCCGATCGGCGTCGGCGCGGCCTTGCAGGGCCCACCGCAGCGAGCGATCGATCGCGCGCGCGTGGCGGAAGTACTCGCCCATCAGCCGCTCGACCTGCTGGCGCGGCGTCGAACCGCGATAACCCAGACGCGCCGCGGCCCGTTCCTGCAGCTCGTGGCTGAGCACGTTGTGATGCCGCTTCGGCCTCGAGATGGAGGATCGAACGCACCCGCAGCAGGAACTCTTCGGCATCGTCCAGGCGCACGCAGACCGGAGCCGCCCTGCGCCGAGCAGCGCCGGATCGGTGAGCTTCGCGATCGGTCTGCGCGCCGAGCAGATCGCGCAGACCGCCAGGCGCCTCCTTGACGTCCGGCTCGAGCTGGTAGAGCGTGTCGTTGAAGCGGGCGTGCCGCGCGACGATGAGCGCCCTGAGCGCATCGAGCGTCCGCCTGCGCATTCGCGTCGGCTCGGTGGCCGCCGCGCGAACTCGATCGAGCAGCGTCGCATCGCCCGCGATCGGTCGCGGGCGTCGGTCAGCGCCAGCAGGAATTCGGGATTGTCCTCGGCCAGACGCGCCCCTTCGTGAACCTCGCGGACGTGGTGGCCGATCGTCAGGCCCAGATCCCAGATCGGGTTGAGGAACGCGTGCAGGAACCGCTCGTCCTCGGCGCCGATCGGCGCCGGCAAACAGCACCAGCAGGTCGATGTCCGAGTGGAGGCACAGCTGGCGGCGGCCGTAGCCGCCGAGCGCGAACACGCCGACCGGCTGCGAGAGCGGCCCGGCCTCCGCGAACAGCTGCTGGATCGATCGCATCCATGCGATGGAGTACTGTCGTTCAGCGCCTGACGTCCGCGCCGTCGCCGCGTTCGGCTGGCCGCGACAAGCTCCGCCCGCGCGGCCTCGATGCGCTGACGCCGCAGGGCCCGTGGATCGGGCGGTGTGTCAATCGATGATGCGCGATCCGACATCGTGCTTATCAGGAACTCCTGCCGGGCGCGATCGGCTCGAGCGGCGCCGAGACCATGCGACGGACGGGCTGGATATGGTAGTCGGAAAAGAGCGGCCGGACCAGCGTCAGACGATCGCGATTGGCCACCCTTTCCATTTGAACAGGGGCACACGGCGATACCGGCAGCAACGGCCACGAGGCGCGCCGAACTTCAGAAGAAGTCCGGCGGTGAGGATCGATGCACCAATGAAAACTTCCAGTTCATTTCCAGACAATCGCTTTGAGCTGATTCCAGAACTTCGGGATCGACGTCTCGCCAGGCTTCGAGCGCACCTATCGACTTCAGACGTCGTAGCTGGATCGCGTAGGGCGGTCCCTGAGAGCACGTGCGGAAGTCGGCCGACTGCGGATTGCCGATGCACGCCTGCTCGAGATGGCGAATGATAGTCGGTCAGCTCGGCTGGCAGGGCCTCCGTGCAGGCCCCGCCAGGGGCACTGGGGCCAGCGCGACTGGCCTCGCGCATCCAGCCGCACCGGAAGGCATTCGGAACGAGTTCTGCAGACATGCGACGGCGGCCCAGTCGGCTCCTGAAGCCTTGCTGTGCTGTTAGTAGCCTCACGCCGATCCCGATCAGACCCACGACTTTCGACGAACTGTCGTCGTTGAGCGCCTTGGGTGGTATCGCCGAGCGCGAGGAAGTCCACGCCGCCGTGGACGTTCCAGGTCCCGTAATCGCTCGGCACGCTCGTGAACGGGATGGCGATCTGGGCGCCGATGTCGAAGAAGTACCGTGAACTTTCTTTTTGTGATCCTCGCCGCCGCTCTCGTAGTAGTCGCTGAGGGCTGAAACCGAACTCTGATGGGGATGGTCAGCGTCTGGGCCGCTGGCCTTCAACGGAAACGCCGGACCGGCGCCGAGCTCCAGGTAGGTGCCTTCATTGCTGCCGCCGCCGTCGGCCTGCCCCGAGAGCTCGAACGCGAGAGTGCCGTACGTGATTGAAGCGGCTCGCTCTGCGACACCTTGAAACTGAGTTCCTTGACCGTGTTGAATCCGTCGCCCGGGCCTTCGTGTATATGCCGCCAGGAAGGTCGTGCCGAGCGAGATAGCTCTTTGGCGAACCCCAGCCCGGAGCGCTCGCGTAGAAGTCCTCCTCGTAGTGCAGCTCGCTCGACCGTCCTCGATCCGGTCGAGCCCGTCTGCAGGCTGTGCCAGACGCCGAAGTTGATCGGCGGCGCTTTTCAGACCGCTCGTCGCCTGGAAGCCAGCGCCGATCCCAGGATCGCCGGCGGGCTGCACTATCTCGCTCGAGCTGGATGAGTCGACGTCGCGCCGCAAAAGAGCTCTACACCAATCCGGGCGTGGCGGTCCTCATCGATGCGGTCACCCAGCTCAAGGTGAAGAACGACGACGAGAGCGCGCACCTCGCCGAACAGTTCCTGACAAGAGCTTAACCTGCGCGAGGCCGTCATCCTGTTTGGCGATGAGCCAACGCGCGGCACGTCGGGCAGCTCACCGTCGAGCAGATCGTCAAGGAGCTGGAGATGGTCGGTGACAAGGTCCGCAACACCTGCGCCGGCGAGTTCGCCAAGAGGCCTGGAGATGATCTCGTCACCATCAAGGAGGTGCGCGACCAGAACCAGTGGCTGATCGAGTGAACATGGGCTTGCCCTGAAGTCGAGCGGCACTTCAAGAAGGAAAACATCGCCGCTGCCGAAGCGCAGCGCGACACGACATCAGCGCGCCCAGGCGACCTGCGACTCCGCGGTCGCCAAGGCCGCAGCTTCGAGCAGAGGTCATCGCCGAGGCTTCGCCGCTTGCTGGGCAAGCCGAGGCCGAGCGCAATCTGGAGATCAAGAAGGCGCAATACGTGAGGATCGTGCAAAGCGCCAGCGCGCGCAGGCCGATAAATCCGGTCGAGATCCAGACGGCGGTCATGCAACAGGCCCTGGTCGCCGAGCAGGTGCGTATTGAGCAGGTGGAGAAGGCCGAGCAGCAGGTCAAGGCAGAGGCGGAGATCGCGCACGCGCTGAAAAACGGTGCTCATCGCCACCCAGCTGACCGTTGCCCAGGATCGAGGCGAAGAAGATCGTCGCCCTCGCCGAGGCCGACAAGCTTCGCCACCAGCTGGAGGCCGCAAAGCGGTTGCCGAGGCCATCCGGCAAGCGGGGCGAGGCCGGCTGATGCCATTCGCAAGCGCGGTGAAGCGGAAGGCGGCGTGGTCATGGATCGCGCGCCGCGGCCTACTGCGCGCTGCCACCCTCGAGGCGGCGATGCTGACCGCTCCTTCCACGATGCCCGTGAGACAGCCCGCGTCATCGCCGCCCCGCTCCGCAAGATCGACAAGCTGACGGTCGTGTCGACGGACGGTAGTGGGGCGCGAGCAGGCTGACCGGCGAGGTGGCCAAGGTCGCGGCCCAGGTCCCCGCCCCCGTCGAGCCGCTGGCCGGTGTCGCTGCAAAGCCTGTTTTGAGCGCTCGCCAAGCCTGAACGGCGAACGCCGCCCGCGCCTGATCTTCCAACGGCGCGGTCCTGACGAGCGCCGCCTGAGCTCTGGCGGGTTAGGAACGACATTCTTCGCCGCGCCCGGCCCCGCGGGCTGTTGAGCGAGCTGCGGGCGCGTCGCCGGTCGACACTTGCCCGCTGAACCGTCCGCGCTGCCTGTTGCCTGTTGCTCGTCGCCTGTCGCCTGTCGCCTGTTTTGCCGGACTGCAGACCCAGGCCGTTGCCCGTTGCCCGCTGAACCAGATACCCCAGCCGCAGCGTCGCCCGCCACCCGCGCGATGAAGCAGGCGAACGCGGCGGCGGAGGTCATCGATACTCTCTGCCGTTGTCTTTGGTGATCCTGCTACGCGGAGCCTCATCACCCAGCGACTGAGTTGACCTGGATCTTCCCGCCAGTGAAGTGCGCTTGGAGGTTCGGACCCACTGAAGCAGCCGACCGTTACGCCGCCGGCGTTGGCGATGTCGCGCGTGACATCAGCGCCTGGCTTGGGCCAAAAATCTGTCGGCCTGGATCGGTCGGGTGGTTGGCCCTTCTACGATGTACTTGGCGAAGCGCACTTCGCCCGCATGATCCCAGGGAAAGCACCCCACCCAGTGCCGCGGGAATCATCACGTCGCACTCCTCGAAGAGCGGCGCCCCTGGCGGAGATCGCATCGCCAACCTCGGAGAAGCCCTTCACGCCGGTCTTGTTCCGGTGCTCGAGGAGCGCCGTCACTGCCGAGTCCCCTGCCGGTTCCTGACGCCCCCCGTACTGGTCGCTCACGGCGACGACCTTGGCGCCTCGCGTCGGCCAGAGCTGCGCCGCCCAGAACCTGACGTTTCCGGAAACCGGATCGATGGTGGTGGAAGTCTCGAACAGCGGGCTTGACCGAAGAAGCACCGGCCGCGGAGCAGGCCCCGGCCGGTCGCCGCGTCCCCGCCCGAGCGCCGCCCGAGCTCGAGCGGCTTGCCGGGCACCACCACCACGGCGAGCAGCCGCGGAACTTCTGAGTACTGCGTCGACGATCCAGGCCATTTTCATCGTCTGGGCGCTCGTGCCCATGTCGGGGGCCGGGGATGTCGGTCTGCCGGGCCCGATGACGCGGATCTGATCTGCACGGGCGCGGGTGAGGCGTCTGCAGCCCGCTCGGCGCTGAGGTCCGCCTGGGCTGTCGCGGCGCGATGCTTCGCCCCTGGCGCCGCTGCCGTGCTGGCGGTTGTCGCCACGGCGGCCTGCCAGCGCCAGAGCGAGGCCAGGGCGTTGACCCTGTCGGGGTCGACCTCGTGGCGGATGCCGATCCCCTTCATCGGCCCGCGCGCGCTGGTCGTGCTGGGATGCTGGATAGCCGACGAAGGTGCACGCTGCGGTGCCGTCGTCGCGCCGGAGATGATACCTGACTCTGATCCTGCGGAACGGTACGAGCAGGCTCTCCTCGAGCGCTAACGAGCCGATCAGACGCGCCGCCTCTTGGGTAGTTCCGGTTGCGGCTTCCGTCGGCTTCAGCGATCGCACCAGGATGCCTGCTCGTCGTTCTCGACGCCGCGTTACGTCCGCTTCTCCTCTGCGATCGTCTTTGGCTTAGCGGCAGCTGCGCTCAGCCGGATATGAAAGGATGCTGCCGCCTCCGCGGCGCCCCCTGCGTCGGGATCCGCGCCGGATCGCCGAAGCGTACCGATTCGTGCGGCTGACGGAGCAACCTGTCGACGCCGGTGCGGTCGCCGACGACGCTGGTCGAATGACGGGTCGTCGCGGCTCAATCGACGAGGCTGCGCCGGACGACCGACCGTTCCACACCGGTGACCACCCAGGAGGGTTTGCCTTCCGCCCTTCGAGGTCCTTCCACCCAGTGGAAGCACGCGACCCGATGCCGCCCCAGATGAAGGCCATCGGCCCGATCGGCCGTGTCGCGCGGCAACTGAAAGGGGGAACCAGAGCTCGCTAAGAATGAGATCTCCCGCGCCCAGTCGGCTTCACTGGAGCGGGCGATGCCGCAGACCGACGAGCAGGCGCCAGTGCCAGCAATACGTAACTGAAATCGAAGCAC
>ERZ1370068.8885-contig-7703_pt1 | contig 34968 bp, 49 predicted proteins | sample MGYA00561227_ERZ1370068 | MGnify/ENA primary metagenome ERZ1370068 (study PRJEB38410, sample SAMEA6850437) | metagenome | study: Metagenomic assessment of the ecological functions of the soil: analysis of the soil microbiota associated with the...
AAGTTACGTATTGCTAAAAGCCGTGCGCGAGTGCGCTGGCCGCGCTGGTGGGACTGCCGGCGCTGAACTGACCCGCGCCTTTCCCGCAAACCCGTCGAATTCAGAGAACCATCGCGTCGGGCGCCGGCTCGCTCGATCGCGACGTCGACCATCATCTCGTTGGCGAGCGCTTCGAGCGCGCTTTGCGCAACTCGTCGTCAGGCAGATTGTCGGGAACGGCGAGGGGCCGCCGTAACGCGGAACAGATGCTCGGCAGACATCGGGGCGCTGACGAGTTCCGTGTGGAGCTCGTCGATGCTGACGCCGCGCTCGGCGAGGAGAAGCGACAGGTCGCGCACGATCCCAGGCGGTCCTGCCGCGACGAGCTCGAGCGACGACGGTGCGGTGCTTCGACAGCTCGGCCGTGGCGTCGCCGCGGGCAATTGCGATGCGCAGCCCCGACGATTCGAGACCCGAAAGCGCTTTGGCCAGCCCCTCGGCATTCTCCGTCGGGACGTCGAAGCGCACGATGCCTGCGAATTCGCCCGGCAAGTCCCGCCATCCGGCTTGCCGCCCAGTTGGCGCCGAAGCCGCGCGCCCGATCCGACAACTGGCTGACGATTGCCGGGTCGATCGACGCCGGTGACGGTCACGACGAGCGTAGTGATCATGGACCCCGTTTCCCCTTGGTGCGCTCAGGGCCCGCAACGAGCGTCAAGCGCGGATTTGGCCGCGGTTGACGGTTGCCGTAACGGCCGTCACGCCTGAAATCAGATCGACGCCATCCTGCTCGAGGCCGTAGGCGCATCCGGCGACGACCTTCGCGGTGTAATAGGCCGCCACGGCCAGCTTGTTGGCGACCACCGTCGAATCCGGCGCCGGTCGTGGCGCCGTTGATCACGTCCAGTGTAATCGATTGCAGCGTGCGTCGGCCGGCCTTGCAGCTCCGCCGACGCAGTAGGCGAGTCCGGCAGGATCGGGACCGCGGGCGAGTGCCTGCTGGTAGATCTTCGTCACGAGGTCGGTGAAGCTCAACCCGCCGTAGCGCCGGAACGAATTCGTCGGAGTTGCCGAATGCCGCGATGATCGCGGCGAGCGACCCGCCCCTCGGCGTCCATGCGACCCGCCCCAGTAGTCCTGGCCGGCGATCCGCCGGCCGCCCTGCTAATAGCGCGTACGCACGCCGTCTGCACGTAGCTAGCGCGAGTACGTGGCATGGCGGGCGGCGACGAAGTCGACCTTGACGTCCGTTCCAGGCAGGCACGTCGGCATGGATCTCTGCGGCGGCGCGAGCGCGCGCGCTTCCGCGTGGCACCGTGACGGCGCCGCCGTGTGGTGCCACGGGGGACCGCGTAGCCGCCCGACGACGAGCGTGCACGGCGGAGTTGCCCCGGCTGGGGTGCTGGATCGTGACGCCGGAACGCCCTGCGCGCATGCTGTAGTGGAACATACCGTCGTGGTCGAGGTCCGATGCACGACACCGACGGCGAACTGCGCGCCGCGCGTCGCGTGAAGTCCTCGGTGATGACCAGCGGCCCGACCGGCGGCTACCGTGGCGAGTTCTCGTTGATGATGCCCAGTCGCCGACCACTCCAGTGTAGACAGGTTCCGCCCTGGTCGAAATTCATGAGGTTCCGCGCGGTGGCGGCAGAAGCCCGGTACGCGCCCCAGTCGACGTTGAAGCCGGGCGTGTCCGTAAAAACGCTCTTCGCGTAGGCGTGGGCGCGCTTTCGCCACCCGCCGCGGTCCATCCCGTCAAACCCGGCAAGGCGGCCATGCGATCGGTGGTAGCTCGAACCGTCGCGTCCCGACATGCCCCTGGAAATCGTGGTCGGCCATGTCCTGGCGCGGCTGCCCGCGCGCCGAGTCGCGAGGAGGCGGCGCTGAATGCGAGCGGCAGGCGCGCCGGATTACCCGGCGAATTGCGCGAATGCGAGTTGTACGAGGTCGACCGAAAAGAACGAGTAGGCGCTGAGAACGTCGGGGTCGGAGCGTCGATGAGCGCCGAAGGCCCTCCGCGTTCGGATTCGCCCGTGCCCGGTTGATCATCTCCAGGCATCAGCTGCTCGGCGGGCGTCGGATCGCCGGCGCGCGGCTGTGCGGCCCGACGGCACCCGCCGCGGCTACGGCGACGTGAACGCGGGCGGGTTTCAGGAGCGGTGACAACCGGCGGGGTCGAGCGTCCGTGAGCCCTGAGGTGGGGAACAGCGGACTCGCGTACGCGGAAAGCGCAGCCACGAGCGGCAGCGAGCCTTCGGCCAGATCACCGCGCAAGACGTCCGACGGGGAGGCAGGCGGCGTCACGCCATTGTGGTACGCGCCTTCGACGCGCTTACGAGACGGGAGATGAGGGCTCGCGAGGCACGCCGGCTTCCGCAAAACAGGAACTCGTGAAGAAACCAAAGTGGAACGCGACCGGCGCCTTGAACGTGGCCGTGCCCAACTATATATGGCCTGGTTGGTGAACTGACCGATGCTGCCAGAGGGAGAACGCGTGGTGGACGATCCACTGATGATTTGATGACATGTAATATGACTTCCGCATATCTTCTTGATGGAACCGTCAATAATACTAATCGAGGGAACCATGTAATCAGTGATTAATCGCTTGTCGGCACGATCGCGAATATTGTTTCAGGAGTGCCTCTTCAGTCGCAGGCTTGCTTCATCCTGGTGATCGCTTCCATTATACTCACTTTTCATCGAATATGGCGCGCTTCTGATCATGTGGTGAGGTGTCTCATCGATCCCATCGAGAAAAACCGCGCTGATTTTATCTGAACGGTAACATTAGATTGGGAACCAGGTGGCAGGTGAGTTTCCGGAGTAATAACATCGACTGTTTTGATCCAGCTTTTCCAGCGCAGCCAGTCCGTCGGAGAGAACCGGTTATCTCGCCGTTTCTGGTTGATGCTTGAGCTCCCTGAGCGCGAGGTGGTGGTATTACTGGCGTGGCGCGGTAATCGTGACTGGTTTGGTTTCATTTCGCGTATTGAGGCGGTGGAACGTTGTGTTCTGGAATCGTACCAACGAGCTTGCTGAAATGTAGTCCGCCCGTGCATGCTGGAACGGATACGTGACGCGCCCGCTGGTGACCGAGCTGGCGTCCACTGTGGCGGCTTTTCATCGCGCCGCGACTGGATCAAACCAGATCTGAGAAAAAGATCCGGCGATGATGTTGAGCAGCGAAGATCCGGGATACCGTAATGGACGGAGGTGGATCGATCGCGCCCATCCTGGCAGGCGACTGAGGCGATAGCGAGCTTCTGGTCAACATTCCCAGGTAAGCCCAACACGCATGACTTCACAACAGAGAGAGACGCGTCCGATTTGCGATAATCGACGATTGGGTGCACTGTACAAAGGGTCATGAACGTGGAGTTCAGCAGAACATGGTAAAACAGTATAATATTTGATAACCTGATATGACGATCTTCCAGACTTAAGCGGATCGTGATGATGTGGCCGTGGTGGTGACGTTGTTATGGTTTTTCGAGACGCCAGCTGCAGCCAGGCTGATATCGAGTGGCTGCGCGATCCCGTCTGATGTCGACCGCTTATGGCGCGGAACAGGCTTTCTAAAAAGGAAATGCGTACCAAAGATGCTGTATAATCGTCGGCGGATTAACATCAAAACCCCGGACAAAGCCGCTGGTGCCAGGTGGTGGTTCATGGCTAACTTCCCAACAATGATCCACCACTGTAAAACGACGATCATGATTCGACTTCTGATTGCCGACGATCATGCCATCGTCCGGGCCGACCACAGTTCATCGCCGATCAACCTAGATATATAGTCGTGGCATAGCTTTTGCTAGTATAGGAAACATATTGATCGTGCTTATCTCCCAGAGTTTCTTGTAGTCGAGGTGGTAATAAATGATATCCGATGCCTGATAAACTGGTGATCGATATTGAAGATTGAAGTAATTTCAATAAAACTGATTGCTCGATCCATAAAAGCCCTAAGTCCTCGAGGTCAGATACGGCGTAAGGAATCAAATGAGTGCTGGTGGTGCAACCAGTGGCATCTTCCTGTAATATGAGGAAAGCTTCATCTTGAGCAGCTGGAGCCAGCGCGGCCATATCCTGGATGAGGTATTTCATCGTGGTTCTATGATCTGGTTATAGATTCTTGTCCGACGCGTGACCATATGATATCTGACCGCGCCCGGCTGTTTCGCTGAGCGTCATCGTAACGGCGGAGCTTCGTGATCCTTCTCGTACTACGCGGTGGTTGCAGCATCCAAGATCGTGGTCGATTACGAACCCGTGGACCCTCCTCACGGTTGATCGTACATGCTCACCTGGTAAAATAGTAATATGTGAATTAAGTCCATCGCTGACACCCTTGATCATTGGCTGGATCAACAATAAGAACTGGTTTAAGATCAGACTTGACTGTGATGCTTACCGTGTTAGAAAGGTGATAAAGCCGTTAGTGGTCATCTGATAACAATGATAGTCAGGAATCTTATCCTTGCATATTTTCTGGATCCCTGAACTGGGAAACGACACTGGGCTTATGATCGTGGATCGTGGTATGGATTATCTTGGCCTTCACTGATAATTCTGCAAAAACATGTTAACATTGAAAGAAGGCTGTGGAGCTATGAACTTGAGCTTCGTGGTGATCGCCGATCCTATGATATCCCGGTGCATACGCGGCTTGAAATGCTGGATTCTTTAACCTGAGACGTATCAGTCGGATCGAACTGAAGGTCGTCGCTAGCCGCAATCTTTGAGATGGACAGTAACCTTGATGTCCTGGAAATGTAAGGCAGCACTGGCAGGAACTTTGTCCCAAAAAGAGCTGGTAGGGAATGTCCTTGAGTAGCTTGGAGGCCACTCACCACTTTTCAATTGGTAACCCAAAGGATTATATCGATCGGAGCCCGCAGGGCAACCGCTGATTGCTTGGATGGTGCAGAGCCCAATCACCAGTGATAACCTGGTCGACTGGGCAGGTGTTACAGCCACCGCGTTTCTGAATCGTGGACGGCACTAAATCGAGACTGGGCGCGCCATATCGATGTGAGCAAAGTTGCGCCTCGCTCGCTTCGATTATCCCACTGACCAGGCCTCAGCTGACGCCGCTGGCTTCAGCGCTGGTGGCAGTGATGGAGGATTGCGCTGATCGCCAGCGCCGCACACCGCGAGTGACGCAGACGCTCGCATTTCGCGAGCCTTCCGCGTTTCAGCTGGCGATCACTTTTCCGGCACTACTGGATGAGGTGACGCTGGCAGGTGGTCGTTGATGCGTCCCGGCTGGTACTGGCGGGTTTCACTGGTACTTGGCGTTGCAGATGTGCCAGCCACGGAAAGATATCATTACGCTTCTGGATCACTGATGATCTGCGTGATGCGATCGAACACTTGGCACTCGCGCAGGCCTCAGCATGCCGCGTGGTATCCCGCCATGGTGCCGTGAGGTGGTCAATAGCTGGCTTCCAGATCAATATAGGCGCAGTGGCGGTTGAGTCTCGTGATGTGGCAGGTCGCGTGAAATGCGTCGGGCAAAGTTCGTCGATCAGATCTGGCTTGATACGGTGTTTCCTCCCGCGTGAATCCCAGATCGAGCCGTCGCAAAAATCGGGTAAGGAGTTTCGGTCGGTATCAGAGTCCCCCATCGGCGTTTCTTTTGAGCGGTCACGCGCCGGAAAGCTCTTCATGTTCATGGTGGATGGCGTTCGCTTTCGGTAATGTCGCCGTGGTTTTCCAACGCCACTTTGAACGCTGAAAGTGATCGCAGACCACAGAGATCCTGAACTGAGGATCGACTGCTGGAACCGGCTTATGATGATCTCGAAACGAATGCCACGCAGATCGTACCCATGACGGCTGGAAGTATATGGCCTCCATGATGCCCAACTTTTGCCAGGTTGGCGCGATCACCGTGGCACAACATGCCAAAAGGATGATTCTCTTATATGGACTGTCACGTTATGCCAGATCTGACTATATTCTCTAGAGATCGTATACTGGTGATTTTCTTTTTCTTGTTCGCACAGGTGGTCGTATCGCGATCCTCGCAGGTAGTGATATATAATTTCGCCACTGAGTTTATCGGGTGTAAATGTGCAGATAGAGATCCATCTATCGATCGCTCCGGGTGAAGCCATGGTGATTTCGCTTCAAATATGTTCTTCATCCGTGGTGGATGAAGAGTTATTGTTTGATCGTCGCTTTCTGATGACCGCACTTGCAGGCAGCTTCTGGGGCGGCTCACCGATCACGTTTCGATTGCCGGTTTCAGGATATAAGATAGTGGCGGTCGTGGCAATTGCTTCTGATTCTGCGCACCATGCCGGAAGCAAAACGGGATCATCCCCAACAGCTGAGCTCAGCGTTGTGGCCAGCCAGCTTGATTAGGCACAGATGACCGTAAACAGCGCCGGAACAGCGGTGATTATCTGAACGGCGCATACCGCCGCATTCATCTGGTCGTAATCAAATGACTGAGTGTGAGTTTCGGCGGTTTTCGGCCAATTCAGTCGGCGGCGGGCTCTTCGCGGCGCTGGCCGTCATCGTCTGAGGCGGCGGCAGCGTGCGCTCACGATCGCGCGGAGTGCGCCGGCCTTTTCCGCGGCGGCATCGACTGCCTGATGCACGGTCCGCCGCGTTGCCGACTGCGGCGTTGCCGCCCGAAAGGTCGTGAAGCTATCCGCCGTGGTGCTCCTTGACGAAAGCCAAGGCGGATATGATCGGCACAACCGCCGTGGAGGTGGCTTTGGCTCGCGTGATCGCCAGTGACGGACTCCGGTGAAAGTGGCTTCGACGGCGCGCGTCGAGCGCGAGGAGCGCCCACATCAATGCGAATCCCATCCATAGCTACCATGCTCTTCCCGTATCCGGCGCGATTGCCGGCTTGCGAATGCATTTTCGCGAAGGCTCGACGGTGGGGCGCTCGGCCTCGCTCCAATCCGGTGTCGGCTGATTGCGCGGCGCGCCAGGATGGAAACGGCGGCTTTCAGCTGCGCGGCCTTCCCGGTTGAGCCGTTCCCATGAGCTTCGCAGTGAACTCTGGCCCCAGAAAGCGCGGGTGGTGCCGCTATGACCAAGCCCATGTACGACATATGCTCGCGCAAAGTGCATGTGGTCCGGCGTGCACGCCGCCAAGAAAGTAATTTTTCCACATTGATGCAAGGCGATAGTACGCGACGCTCTCGATTCTTCGGCGTGACGAGTCCGATCCAGGTTTCGAACGACTGCTGCCACAATTCCCCGGAAGGAGATGACATCGGGCAATACGGACTGCCGCACGCCGCGAGGTCGACGGCGACGATCCAGGCATTGACCTGTGCGCGGCCCTTCGAAGATCGCGTTCGGCGTGCCGCCGAACATCGCGCGTCGACTTCTGCCCTCAGCGAGCAGCGCATAACGCCTCGTCGCGTGGACTCCACCGACCGATGGGTGAGCTCTGGCGCCGCGCTCGAAGCGCAGATAGGCGCCGGCGAGGTGTCCCGACGACCCGGTGCCGACGCTTGCGTACACCCAGGGCGGCGACGCCTGGCGCTGCCGCTGCGTGCTCATCTGCCGACTGATCGTCGCGTACCGGGAACTCTCGCGGGAAGGAAAGCATCGCCGTCGGAAAAGTCCGAGGACGGTCAGCCACTGGAAATCTTCGAGAGGGTTGAACTCTGGCCGAGCGGGAAGGAGCTTGCCTCGATCGATCGCCGAGCTGACGCCGAGTCCCATTAGCGTTCCGTTCCGGGCACCCGCGGCGATCGCATTGGTCCCGATGACACCGGAACCCCGGGCACTGTTTTCTACGGTGACGCGCACCTCCAGGATTTCCGCGAGCCCTTCGGCGACGATGCGCCCCAGTCGGTCCGTGGAGACGCCCGAGGGCGAGGGGATGATGAGCGTGAGGGGCGCCCTCGGATTGTCCTGGCCCCGACCAAGCGGCGGAGCAAGCGCGCACGCGAGCGCCGCCAACACACGCCGGCGCGCGCCGCTGAACAGCGAAACCTGCCGACATCGAACCTCCCGATCGACGGCCGAGTGTACGGGATCGATACCTGCTCGAACAAGCACGCGCGATGCGTCTTCGCAGCGTCGAAACGCTTCGAAGCGCTCCTTGCGCCGCACGGAGCTCCGGCCGACGCAGCATCGGCGGCCTTGAATCCGCACCGTCATCCGCGTCCTACGGTCGCGCGCGCTTTACATGCCGATGCCCACACCTTACCGGCGCGACGCGTCGAAATGCTAGCTAACCGATTGTAAAGATTGACTTCGCAGGTGGCATGCGCGTTGCGTTGCCTAGGGGTGTTCAGGCGATTGGCGTCCGATATTCATCGACCGAGGAGTGGCACACATGAACTGGGACCGCATCGAAGGCAACTGGAAGCAAGTGAAGGGCAAGGTCAAGGAGCAATGGGGCAAGCTGACGGACGACGACATCGATGTGATCGCCGGCAAGCGCGATCAACTCGTCGGGAAGATCCAGAGGCGCCCGCCCCGGCGCCCACTCGAGGAGGTAGTAGAAGACGTAGAGGGCGATGAGACCGGTCCAGAAGATCGGCGAGGCAGCGCCAACCAGCGACACGGCGCGGGCGCTGCGTGGTCCGACCAGCCGGTTGTGGCGCACCGCCGCCCAGACGCCCAGCGGGACCCCGAAGCAGATCGGCGACCGCCAGGGCGGTCAAGCGAGAGCTCCACCGTTGCCGGGCAGGAACTGCTTCGAAGTCCTGCAGGACCGGCCGGCGCGTGGTGAAGGACTCGCCGAGGTCTCCGTGGCAGCACGTTCGTCAGGTACGGCGACGAACTGCTCCGGCAGCGTACTGGTCGAGCCCCAGCGCTTGACGAAGGCCGCGCGGATCGTGCGGGTCCTTGGTCGCCTGCTCGGACGAGGACCATGGCCGAGGGATCGGCCGGGACACTGTGGGCGACGCAGAAAGGCGGTGAGGATGACACCGAACAGGGCGATGAGCGGCCAGCGCGAACCGGCGTCCGAGGTAGGTCAGCAGCATGGTGGCGACTCGCCGGGAGCGCGCCCGGTGGCAGAGACTCCCGGCGAGCCGCATCGTGCGTCTTCACCGGCTGAGGTTCGCCACGGTGACCCACCAGATCGGGTGGATCTCGTAGCCCTTGATCGACGGATTCAGCCCCACGAAATTCTTGGGCTGGATCAGCATGATCTCCGGCACGTCGTCCAGTACGATCGTGTTCATCTCCATGTAGAGCGCCTGGCGCTTCTTGGGGTCCTGCTCCTTCTTGGCCATGCGCGATGATCTCGTTGACCTTGGGATTGGAGTACTTCACCCGCTTCGGCACCGGTCCGGCGCCGTAGAAGGCATCCGCGTACGGGTCCGGATCGAGGTAGTCGGGAGACCAGGATGCCAGCATCAGCTGGATCTTTCCGGCCCGGTACGTCGGCGATGGCCACCGAGCGCTCCCTCGCGTCGAGCGTAACCCTGATGCCGGCCTGGGCCAGGTCGGCCTGTAGCTTCGCGGCCAGCGGCTCGGGGGCGACCCCCAGGAGCGGGAGCGTTCCAGTAGCATCAGCTTGAGCTCGACGCCGTTCGGATACTCCAGCCTCGGTGAGAAGCTGCTTGGCCTTGGCCAGCGTCACGCTTGCGCCAAGTGATCTTGTCTCCACCAGGATCCGCGAGCGGGATCATGGTCGAAGGCCGCTCGCCCGCACCACGTGACCAGGCCCTTCGATGATCCCATCGTAGTCGATGGCGTACGACACAGCCTGCCGGACTCGCTTGTCGCGTGAGTTCCTTGCTCTGCTCGGCGCTGTTGGTGAGCCCCATGTAGACCTGGGTTCATCGAGAGCCCCTCGAGGATCTTGATCTTGGGGCCCTGCGTGATGCTTGGCGACGATGTCGACGTCGAAGTCGTGGGCGACGTCGGCGCGTCACCGCGCTCGACCATCTCGCGCTGGGTGGTCCCGTTCGGGACGTGCTTGAAGATGACCTTCGCGAAGTAGGGCTTCTTGCCCCAGTAGTCCGCGTTCCGCTCGAGCACTGGCCTCGACGTTCTTCGTGAAGGACGCGAGCTTGTACGGGCCCGAGCCCTCCGACTGGTTGTTGAGCCACTCGGTGGCCTCCTGTCCTTGCGCGTCGTCCGCGTCGGTGCCGCCCTTCGGCCATCACGACCTTCGAGTCGGCCGACGCCGCAGCGGCACAGCCGCCAGCGCGGCGCAGGAACGAGGCGTCGGCGCGGCCAGCGCGATCCTGACCGTCAGGTCATCGCACGACCTGGAATGTCCTTCGATCGGATCCGTGAAGAACGGACGGGTTGTCCTTCAGGTTCTTGAGCCGCCGGAGCGAGAAGCGGACGTCGTTCGCGGTCAGCGGGTTGCCGGAGGTGAACTTCACGCCCGGGCGCAGCTTGAACGTGTAGACCGTGCCGTCCGGCGGACACCGTCCACGGACGTCGCCAGCCGCGGCTGGATCTTCGTGAGAGTCCGGCGCGTCGACCGTGACCGAGCGTGTCGTACGCCGCGGTGTCCAGGATCTGCGACGTGTACTCGTACTGTCCGGTGGACGTCGTTGGTGACGTAGTCGTCGATGTTGCGGGCGATGATCAGGGTCTCCTGCGCGGCTCTGCGCCTGCGCCGGGCCGGCTGCGTCACGCACCAGGAGACGGACGGCCAGGCCCAGCGCCGCAGACGGCCATGAGCCTCGATTACTTTCGGTGTGACACGCATGTGCGTGAATCTCCTCCGGATGAAGGTTGACAGGCCAGGACGACGCCCGCTCTCAGGAGTTCGGGCGTACCACCAGGGTCTCGGTGACGGTGACGCCTCGATGGCCCGGATCCGGCCCACGACCTCGGATGCCGCGTGGAGGTCCAGGGAGCGGATCAGCGCGACCATGTCGTAGCGACCGAACAGCTGATAGACGTAGGAGAGGCCTTCCAGCTTCCGGAGCGCGTCGAGCACCTCCGTCTCCCGCTGGGGCTCACACCGGATCAGGACACCTGCGACCATCGAGATCCTCCTTCGCGGCCCCGAAGGCCGTTACCGCCCCGCCACGCCGGCCAGGCCTGCGCTCCCCGCGACGGAGAGGATGGCCTTGACGCCCTGACGTGACAGCACGAACTCGAAGCGCCTCCTGAGCCTGGTCGAGCGGGAACACGTGACGCGTGAGCGGCTCGACGTCTACCCGGCCTTGGGCCAGGAGGCCCAGGGCTCGCTGGTATTCCCGGTACGAGTAACAGATCGCACCCACCAGGTGCAACTCACCCCGGATGGCAGGCTCCAGATCCACCTCCACACGCTTGTGAACCGTGAGCATTACCACGGATCCGCCCTTGCGGGCCATGGCGATCCCCTGGCCCAGAGCCTCGGCGCTGCCGGCCGCCTCGTAGACGAAGTCCGCGCCCCGTCGGTGATCTCGCGAACCGCGGCCACCGCGTCGCGCTCCGCGGACGTTCACGACCTCGTCGGCGCCCATCCCGCGGGCGATCGCCAGGCGGTCGTCCCGGGTCCCGATGACGACCACGCCGGGCCCGCAGGATACGCTTGATCACCTGCGTCGCGAACAGCCCCATCTGCCCCGGGCCGAGGACGGCGACCCAGGAGCCGGAGGTGACGGTGATCATTTCGAGGCCTCGGATCACGCAGGCGAGGGGGTCCGCGAAGACGGCCGCCTCGTAGGCGAGGCCGGGCGGCAGGATGTGGATGTTCCGCGCGGGCACGGCCACGAACTCCGGTCATGCCGCCGTCCACGGTGACGCCGAGCTCTTCCAGCTTCTCGCAGAGATTGACCCGGCCGACCTTGCAGTGCCGGCAGATGCCACACCCGATGCAGATCTCCACGGCGACGGACGCCCCCGACCGGCACCTCGGTCACCCGCTCGCCGACGGCCACGACCTCCCCGCGATCTCGTGGCCGACTGATGAACCGGCGGCGGCGCGCCGGATTCACCTCCGTGTAGATCCGCTGATCGCTGCCGCAGATCCCCGCGACGCGCACGCGGACGGAGAACCTCCCAGGGGCCCATGTCGGGACCGGCACGTCCTCGAGGACGATGCCGCGCTTGGCCGGATCCTTGACGACGGCGAGCATGGGTCGCCTAGAGCGAGCTCGCGTACCGCTGCCGCTCGAGCAGCCGGGCCGCCTCCCGCGCGAAGTACGTGATGACCAGGTCGGCGCCGGCCCGTCTGATCGCCGTGAGCGCTTCCAGCATGCAGCGCTCTCGTCGAGCCAGCCGAGCTGCGCGGCAGCCTTGATCATCGCGTACTCCCCGAGACCGAATAGGCGGCCAGCGGCAGGCCGAACTCCTGCCGGACCCGGGCGATCACGTCGAGATACGGAAGGGCCGGCTTGACCATCACGATGTCCGCGCCCTCGTCGACGTCGAGCCCTACCTCGCGCAGGGGCCTCGGCGGCGTTCGCCGGATCCATCTGGTACGAGCGACGGTCCCCGAACTGGGGCGCCGACTCCACCGCCTCGCGGAACGGCCCGTAGAACGCCGACGCGTACTTCGCGGAGTAGGCCATGATGGGCGTCTCGGTGTACCCGGCCTCGTCCAGCGTCTCCCGGATCGCCGCCACCCGGCCGTCCATCATGTCGGAGGGCGCGACGATGTCCGCCCCGACTCCATGTGGGACAGCGCGACGCGGGCCAGGAGCTCCACGCTCGCGTCGTTCTTGATGCGCCCGTCCTCGACGAGCCCGCAGTGCCCGTGGCTCGTGTACTGGCAGAGGCAGACGTCGGTGATCACGAGGAGGTCCGGAATGGTCTCCTTCACCGCGCGAGCGGCTCTGCTGGACGATGCCGTCCTCGGCGTAGGCCTCGGAGCCGCGGGGGTCCTTCGACTGCGGCACGCCGAACAGGAGGATGGCCGGAATGCCCATGCTGGCGGCGTCCTTCGCCTCCTTCAGGAGCTCGTCGAGCGACAGCCGCGACACGCCCGGCATCGAGCCGATCGGATCCCGCACGCCCCGGCCGTGGACCGCGAAGAGCGGCAGGATGAGGTTTTCGACGCCCAGCCGGGTCTCTCGCACCATCCGCCGGAGAAGCGGCGATTCGCGGAGTCGGCGCGGGCGGTAGAGGGGATGTGCCATGGGTGTCCTCCTGCCTGGTTCCGGATCAGCTCCGCACCGCCGCCGGAGGCGATGTCGCGAAATAGTCGGCGATCGCGTCGGCGAGCGCCGGGACCGTGTACTCGTTGGGCATGACGCTCACGCGGAGGCCGTGCTCCGCCGCCGTCTCGGCGGTGACCGGGCCGATCGCCGCGACGACCACTCCATCCAGGAGCCGGGACGGCTCCCGGGCGTCATGAGCGCGACGAACCCGCGGACCGTCGACGAGCTCGTGAACGTGACGGCGGTCGATTTCCCGCGCCTCGAGGAGCGCGCGGGCCTGATGGGACCCTTCCGAGACGAGCGCCGTTCGATAGGCGGAGGCAACCGTGACCCGGACGCCGGAGGCCTCGAGCTCTCGGCAGGACATCCCGCGCTTCGGCGGCGCGCACGAGCAGCACGGCGTCGCCGGGACCGAGCCGGCCGCGGAGGGCGTCGACGAGTCCCTCGGCCCTGAACTCCTGGGGCACGAGGTCGGGCGCGAGCCCTTCCCGGCGGAGGGCCGCGGCGGTCTCCGGCCCGATGGCGGCCACGCCCCGACGGTCGAGGCTCCGCGCGTCCTTCCCGGCATGGCGGAGACGCTCGAGGAATGCCGCCGACGCCATTCACGCTCGTGAAGATCAGCCAGCGGAAGCCGTCGAGGGAGCGGATCGCCTCGTCGAGCGGCGCCCAGTCGTCCGGAGGGTCGATCCGGATGGTCGGCAGCGTCACCGTCTCGGCGCCGTAGGCCTCGAGCAGCCCGGTGAGCCGGGCCGCCTGCGCCCGGGGACGTGACGAGGACCCGGCGACCCTGGAGAGGCCGGCGCTCGAGCGCCTCTCATGCGACGCGCCCGATCTGGATGATCGCCTCGGCGCCCGCCGCCAGGAGCCGCGAGGCCAGGCGGCGGCCGAGGGCCTCGGGGGCCTCCGGGTCGCCGGTCTCCCTGTCCCGGATGACACGCGCCCCGTCCGGCGTGGCGACGAACGCGTCCAGCCTGAGCCCCGGTCCGGCCCGGCGCGCATACGCGGCCAGCGGGGTAGTACACGTCCCGCCGACCGCCTCGAGGGAAGGCGCGCTCCGCGAGCGTCGCCGTGCGCGTCTCGCCGTCGGTCAGCGGCTCCGCGAGCTCCAGGATCTCGGCGTCGTCCGCCCGCGCCTCCACCCCGAGGGTCCCCTGCCCGACCGCCGGCAGCATCTCGTCGGGGCTCGAGCAAGGTGGCCGGTGGCGTCGAGGAGGCCGAGGCGCGCTCAGACCGGCGGCGGCCAGCACCAGGGCGTCGTACTCGCCCTGCTGGAGCTTTCGGAGGCGGGTGTCGACGTTCCCTCGGATGGGGGTGGCGATGACATCCGGACGGCGGGCCAGGAGCTGGACGCTTCGGCGGAGGCTCGAGGTGCCGACGCGCGCGCCCCGCGGGAGAGCGCCGATGGTCGTGGGAGTCGCCGCCACCAGGACATCGCGCGGGTCCTCGCGGCGAGGGAACGCGGCGAGGTGAGGTCCTTGCGGGCGCTCGCCGCGGCAGGTCCTTCAGGCTGTGGACGGCGAGGTCCACGCGTCCCTCCCGGAGCGCCTCGTCGATCTCCGCCACGAAGAGGCCCTTGCCGCCCACCTCCGCCAGGTGCGCCGTGGCGAGCCGATCCCCGGACGTCCGGATCGCCACCAGCTCGACCTCGAGGCGCGGCCACGCCGCGCCTGAGGCCCGACGCGATCTCCTCGGCCTGGCGGGCGCCAGCTGGCTCCCGCGCGTGCCGATCCGGACACGACGGCTCACCTGGCCCCGAGTCCGGGTCCCAGCGCCGCGGCGAGCGCCATGCCCGCCGCTCCGGTGAGGACCGGGAGCCGGTCGCCCGGACGCGCCCCGCGGCGGGACGGGATGGGCAGCGACCCGATGTCGACGCGCCCCAGAGCGCCGAGGAGACTCCGCTTGAGGCCCGGATGCGCTCGCTCGAGCTCCCGGAGCAGGCGCTTTCATCCGGTGACGCTGGAGCGTCGGGTCCTTGCAGCCGGGCACGCGCAGCACACGACCGGGAACGCCTTCCCCGGACGTACTCCGCGATGTCGTCCTCCCACGCGTAGATCAGGGGCCGGATCACCGTGTGCCGGCCGTTGGTCGCCTTGAGCCGGGCGTGCATCCCTTGATCTGCCCGTTGAAGAAGAGGTTCAGCAGCAGGGTCTCGATGAAGTCGATCGGCGTGGTGACCGAGCGCGATCTTGTTGCACCCGAGCTCGTCCGCGTACTTGTAGAGCGCGCCGCGCCGAAGCCTCGCGCACAGCGAGCAGAACGTCTCGCCCGGCTTGATCTTCTCCTTGACCGTGAGGTTGATGCGGGCGCTCCGCATCTCGTAGGCGTGCCCCTCGCGGGCGAGGTGATCCTCGATGAGGTCCGGCGCGGAACCCCGGAAGCCCTGATCGACGTTCAGCGGGACCGAGCTCGAACGTGACGGGCGCGCGCGCCGCTGCGGTGAGGCGGAGGAGATTCAGGAGCGCCCAGGAGTCCTTGCCGCCCGAGACGCCGACGAGGATCCGGTCGCCGGACTCGATCAGCCTCGAAGTCTCCGGATCGCCTCGCCGAACCGCGTCAGCAGGCGTCGCTCGAGCTTCTGGTCATCGCTCACGGTGGTCGTCGCCTCCTGGCGGATGGCAGGATTGCAGCGCCCCCGCGACGCCACTCAACCGACTCTGCCCTCCGGGGCGGACCCGCCGGGCTCCGGCCTCGTCCCGGGCGCCCGGTGTCGGGGCGAGGAGCCGCCGATTGACAGCGTGGGCCGCGTCGACCTAAATGACCGCGTGTCCGATTCTCAATTTCGACTCGACGGCCGGGTGGCGGTGGTGACGGGCGGGAGCCGGGGCATCGGCCGCGCGGCCGCCCTGGGTCTCGGCCAGGCGGGCGCCGACGTGGTGGTGGCGGCCCGGAAGGCCCAGGACCTGGACGTCGTGGCGGCGGAGATCCGGTCGCTCGGCCGCCGGGCCCTTGCCGTGCCGGCCCACCTCGGCCGCCGGGAAGAGATCGATCGCCTGTTCCAGGCCGTCATGGACACCTTCGGCCGCCTCGACGTGCTGGTGAACAACGCCGCCACGAACCCGGTCTTCGGGCCGCTACTCGAGATCGACGAGGAGGCCTGGGACCGGATCATGGCCATCAACGTGAAGGGCTATCTCCTCGCCGCTCAGCGGGCGGCGCGGGCGATGGCGCCGCTCGGGCGAGGCGCGATCATCAACGTCGCCTCGACGGCGGGGCTCCGCGCGAGCGCGGGACTCGGCGCCTACTCCGTGTCCAAGGCCGCGGTGATCATGCTCACGCGGGTGCTCGGGCGCGAGCTCGCCCCCTCGGCATCCGGGTGAACGGCGTCGCGCCGGCGCTGATCGAGACCCGGTTCAGCGAGGCGCTCTGGAAGAACCCCGAGATCCTGTCCACGTATCTCAAGAGCACGCCGCTCGGGCGCGCCGGGCAGCCCGAGGAGGTGGCGGGAGCGATCGTTTACCTCGCGTCGGACGCCGTCCAGCTACGTGACCGGGCAGACCCTCCTGCTGGACGGCGGCCACCTCGGCCTGACCGCTCACCCGCCCGGCGCCTCGAGCGCGCGCCGCTCCGGACACGTGGCGACCGTGAGGCGGATGGTGCCACCGGAGCCGACCCACGTGAGCTCGTGTGGCCCGGGGAGAGCGCCCGCCAGCCGGGACGCACGCGAGCCCCGTCCACGGACACCGCGAGCCCTGGGCCGAACGCCAGGAGATAGGGACCGTCGGCCAGGAGGTTCACGATCGCCCGGCCGCCCCGGGCCCGGCGGCAATCTCCGTCCCGGCGACGAGAAGGCCGTCGGGACCGTCCACGTAGTGCAGCCGCAAGAGGTCCGCGACCGGCCCGATCATGCCTCGGATCCGAAAGTCCACGTGCGCCACCGGGCGCGCGCGCTGCGCGCATGTCGTCGGCGAATCGCCTCCTCCGGGATGACGCCGCGAGCCACCCACTCGCGGACTCCCGGATCAGCGCGCCGTGTCGATACGCGGCGGGCCGGAACACGTAGAGCGCGGTCCCGTCGAGGACGGCCTGTCCCGGGCACGCGAGCCGGAGCTCCCGGCGCATCAGGCGGAGATCGGCGGCATTCTGATTTCGAACCGCGAAGATCAACGGTCTCGCCGAGCGGCACGACCACGGCACCCGCGATCGCGGCGCAGGGCGAGCCCTTTCCGCCACGGTGTCGGATCGCGCCGTGACCACTCGGCCAGGGTGGCGAGGGCCAGCCCGGCATAGATCGCCGTCACCGGAAGCATGGGCAGCCACGCATGCTGGTAGACGGCCGGCGTCCGGGGCAGAAACAGCACCAGCATGCTGGTGAAGGTCGGCAGGAGCAGCACGCCGTGCACGGGGTGCGCCAGGATGCCGAGGCCCCTCACGCGAAGAACGAGAAGAAGCCCGAGCGCGGCGGCCAGGTACGCTCCGATCTCGCTTCCGTAGACCGGCCAGGTCTTTCCGAAGTCGACGAAGCGCAGCGAGTCCCGCACGACGTCCCGGTAGAAGCCGGGGATGGTGTCGGTGCCCGTGAACAGGACGAGACCGGCCAGCAGAGCGCCCAGCACCAGCGCCATGGCCGCGACGAAGCAGACGACCGCGCCGACGCGGCCCGGTCCCCGAGACTCGCGCGGCGACGGGCCCACCACGACGGCGAGAATTCCAACGAGGCCGAAGACGGCCTTGATCGACAGCCTGAGCGCCGCGCCCTGCCACGCCCCGGCCGTCCAGAGCCACGCCGTCCGGCCGCCCGCGCGCCAGCGCACGAGGGCGAGCAGGGTCGCCAGATGGGCCACGAGCGCGGGCACGTCGGGCCGCGTCTCCGTCGACGTCTCCGCGAACTGGGGAGAAACACGAGGATCACCGCCGCCCACACGGCGCCGTCGGCCGACAGCCGTCGCGCGAGGCGCCATGTCAGCCACACCGCGAGGGCGGCGAGGACCACCATCACGCACCGCGCGGCGAAGTAGACCGACGGCCGCTCGGCGAGCCACAGGGTGAGGGGCGCCATGGCGTAGTGGAAGAACGGAAGGTGGTGCTCCCAGAAGTCCCGGTACGGCACCTGACCCTGGGTGATGAGCCAGGCCACGTGGAGATGCTGGCTCTCGTCCGGGTCGATGCGCCGGTTCAGGAGGACTCCGATTCCGCAGGACCACCGCGAGCGTTGCGAGCGCCGCGAGAACTCCGGGCGAGAGCCGACGCATGCCGAGGCGCATCATACCGCGGCCCCCACCCAATCCGAGGATCCCGGCGGCTCTGTCGGGCCGACCGGCGGTCGCGGCCGGCACCCGACGCCTAGACGGTCTGCTGGGCCTCGGTGAGGCCGCCGCTCCGGCCGCCGGGGAACAGGATCCACGGGTACCGCACCCGCAGGAGATAGAGGCCGTGCGGGGAGCCGTGGGGCCCGCGGCGCGGCGGTCCCTGCCCGCCAGGACATCGGCGACCCACGACGGAGGCCGCCGGCCGAGTCCCACCTCGACGAGCGTCCCTACGACGTTCCGTACCATGTGGTGAAGGAAGGCGTCGGCTGAGATCAGAATGCCGACGCGACCTCGTCGCACGACGACCCGGACGCTCTGCACCGAGCAGACGGGATCCCGCTCTCGGCCCGGCGCCGCGCAGAACGGCGGCGAAGTCGTGCTTCCCGCGAGAGGCGCCTCCGCGCGTAGCCATCGCGGTGGTGTCCAGCGCGCGGCCCACGTGCCAGGCAAACCCGCGGAGGAACGGCGAGGCCACGCGCTCCGTCGCGAGGAGGTAGCCATAGCGCTTGAGGCGGGCGTCCCGGCGGGCGTCGAATCCTTCCGGCGCGGCCCGGGCGGCCCGCACCCGGATGTCCCGCGGAAGCCGCGCGTTGAGCGCGGCCATCACGACGGTTGGTTCCAGGGGCTCCGGGGTCAAGATGCTCGCCACCTGGCCGAACGCGTGAACGCCGGCGTCGGTCCGGCTCGCGCCGATCAGACGGACGTCACCGAGGACGAGCGGCCGCAATGCCTCCAGGACGTGGCCCCTGGATGGTCGGGCGCGTCCGGCTGGACCTGCCAGCCGTGGTAGGCGGTGCCGTCGTAGGCCAGCAGGAGCGCCAGCCGCGTGGAGGGCGCCTGGGGTCGATCGGCCTACCGGCCGGGGGCGCCCCGCCGATCAGCTCCGCGATCTGCACGGCGTTGGTCGCCGCGCCCTTGCGGAGCTGATCGCCCACGACCCAGAAGTTGAGGCCCGCGCTCGAGGGACAGATCCTCGCGGATCCGGCCGACGACGCAGTCGTCCTGGCCCTCGACCGTGATCGGCATCGGATAGCGCCCCTGGTCCGGATCGTCGACGACGCGGAGACCGGGAACCGCGCCGAAGAGCTCGCGCGCCCGCTCCACCGTGACCTTCTCCTCCGTCTCGGCGTTGACCGCCACGGAGTGCGCCGTGAACACCGGAACGCGGACGGTCGTCGGCGAGATGGCCATGTCCGGAGTCTCGAGGATCTTCCGGACCTCCTGCACCAGCTTCCACTCCTCGCCCGTGTAGCCGCCGGCCCCGAACTTGTCGATGTGCGGGATGAGGTTGAAGGCGATCTGGTGCTGGAAGAAGCTCGGGGTGACCGCCTCGCCGCGCGCCCACGCGAGCGTCTGCTGGCGGAGCTCCTCCACGCCCCGGACGCCGGCGCCGGAGACCGCCTGGTAGCTGGTCGCGACGACCCGGGTGACGCGGGCGGCTCGGTGGAGCGGCGCCAGCGCCATCACCGTGACCACCGTCGTGCAGTTCGGGCTCGCCACGATGCCCTGGTGACCCTTGATCGCGTGGGCGTTGATCTCCGGCACGACGAGCGGGACGGCCGGATCCATCCGGAAGGCGTTCGATTTGTCCACGACCACGGCGCCCGCCCGGACCGCGAGGGGCGCGTGCTCCTTCGACTGGGCGGTTCCGGCCGAGAAGAAGGCAATCTCGACGCCGCGAAACGCCTCGGGCGTCACCTTCTCCACGCGGATGGACTCGCCCGCGAAGGTCACCGACTCTGCCCACCGAGCGCCCGACGCGAACGCCCGAGCTCGCGCACCGGGAACTTCCGCTCCTCCAGGATCCGGAGCGTCATCTCCCCTGCCGCGCCCGTCGCCCCTACCACCGCGATCCGATGCCCCGCCATGCCGTCCTCCGGCCGCCGCCCTGCGGCGAGCCTCCGCCCTCCGCCTCAGCGGTAGAGCGCTTCCAGCTCCCTGACCACCCGGTCCGCCATCGCGGTCGTCCCGACCAGCGTGGTGCCGGGCGTGTGGATGTCCCTGGTGCGGTGCCCCGCGGCCAGCGTCCGCTCGACCGCCTGCTCCACCCGGTCCGCGTCCGCCGCCCGGTCCAGCGAATACCGAAGCAGCATCGCGGTCGACAGGATGGCTGCCAGGGGTTCGGCGATCCCCTGCCCGGCGATGTCGGGCGCGGTCCCGTGGATGGGCTCGTAGAGCCCGACCGGACGGTCGCCCCGCTTCTCGCCGAGGCTCGCCGACGGCAGCATGCCCATCGAGCCCGCGATGATGGCGGCCTCGTCCGACAGGATGTCCCCGAACGTGTTCTCGGTGACGATCGTGTCGAAGCGCCGGGGATCCGCCACGAGGGCCATGGCGCAGTTGTCCACCAGGAGATGGTCGAGCTGGACGTCGGGGCACCGCCGGCTCACCTCAGTCACCACCTCGCGCCACAGCTGGGACACGACGAGCACGTTCGACTTGTCCACCGAGGTCAGGCCGCCGCCGCCGGCCTCGCGCCACGCGGAAGGCCAGGTCCGCGATCCGCTCGATCTCACGCGCGGTGTACGTCATGGTGTTGAATCCGCGCCGCGCGTCGCCGCTGCCCTCGATGCCTCGCGGCTCGCCGAAGTACAGTCCGCCCGTCAGCTCGCGGATCACCATCAGGTCCGCGCCCTCCACCACCGACCGCTTGAGCGGGGAGCTGTCGACGAGCATGGGGTAGAGCCGCGCCGGCCGGAGGTTCGCGTAGAGGTCGAGCTCCTTGCGGATGCGGAGGATGCCTCGCTCCGGGCGCTGCTCCGGCCGGAGGTGATCCCAGCGCGGGCCGCCCACGGCCCCGAACAGGATCGCATCCGCTTCGCGGCAGATCCCGAGGGTCGCGTCGGGCAGCGGGGTGCCCTTGGCGTCGATGGCCGCGCCGCCGATGAGGCCTTCCTCGTGCTCCAGGCCGAGCCCGCCCTCCTGGCCACGACGCCGAGGACGCGGAGCGCCTCGGCGGTGACGTCGGCGCCGATCCCGTCGCCGGGCAGGACCGCGATGCGATAGGTCGCCATCTAGGCCATCTCCCTACGAGCTCGCCGCGCGACGGCGCTCGACACGGGCCGACTCATCCCTCGCCGGATCCTGGGCTGCGTCCGGCCTCGCGCAGCACCATGGGCGGCGCGGGCTCCCGCTGGCGGAGCAGCAGCCAGCGCACGGGCCCCGACACCGCGTAGGCGCAGAAGACGCATGAACACCGACGTGTCCGGGTGCGCGAACACGATCAGGATCGCGAGCGCCGCCACGCAGCAGCACGCCGAACGGGTGCCGCTTGGCGAAGTTGAGGTCCTTGAACGAGTAGTAGCGGATGTTCGAGATCATCAGGAAGGCGAGCACATACGTGGCGCACGCGAGCGCGAAGAGGCCCGAGCGGCCGAAGTCGGGCTCGTCGAAGAACAGGATGGTCGACGCCACCAGCCCGGCGGCGCCGGGGATCGGCAGGCCGATGAAGTAGCGCCGGTCCGTGACCCCGGTCAGGACGTTGAAGCGGGCCAGGCGGAGCGCGCCGCAGATCACGTAGAGGAACGCCGCGCCCGCGCCGACCCGGCCGAGCGGCTGGAGCGCCCAGGAGTAGAGCAGGAGGCCGGGGGCGACCCCGAACGATACGACGTCGGCCAGCGAATCGAACTCTACCCCGAACTGGGTGGTGGTCCGCGTCAGCCGGGCGACCTTGCCGTCCAGCATGTCCAGCACCATGCCGATGAACAGCGCCAGCGCCGCCCACTGGTGCCGTCCGTCGAAGGTCAGAACGATCGCGTAGAACCCGGCACAGGAGGTTTCCCGTGGTCAGAGGCCGGGCAGGAGGAAGATCGTCTGCCGCCGGCGCTCGCGGAGCTCCGACCAGCGCCGCCGCCGGAGGGCCGAGGGCCGCCGCCTCACGGGAGGACTCCCATCACGGTCTCGCCCCGCGGACACGGTCGCCGACCTTGACCTGAGAGCGCGCGCCGGCGCCGGCACGATGAGGTCCGTCCGCGACCCGAACTTGATCAGGCCGAAGCGCTGTCCGGAGGCGAGCCGGTCACCGGGCTGGACCGCGGCACACGATGCGGCGCGCCAGCACGCCGGCGATCTGCCGGACGACCACGCGCGCGCCCGTCCCCCTGGATCGGCGATCGTCGTGCGCTCGTTCCGCTCCGAGGCCTCCGGCCCGGTACGCGGCGAGCTTGGCCCCGGCCGGTGCTCCACGCCGACCACCAGCCCGGCGAGGGGCGAGCGGTTCACGTGGACGTCCAGGGGCGACAGGAAGATGGAGACGGCCTGAGGCGGGTCCGACGAACGGGTCATCCACCGCCGGCGCGCACCGCCATCACCCTGCCGTCCGCCGGCGCGAGGATAGCCCGCGGCATCGACGGGCGCGGCCCGCTCGGGATCCCGGAAGAAGAACGCCATGAAGGCCGCGACCACGCGCGAGGCCGAGAGCCGCCTTGATCCATCCGGCCCAGGCCAGAAGACGCCGCGAGCACGAGCGGAACGAGGATGAACCCCCAGCCCTCCGCGGCGATCGGCAGCATCCGGTCCGACATCCGCGGCGGTCGCTATCCCATCCGAGGCGGCTTGATCCAGCTCATCATCGAGCGGAGCCGCTTGCCGACCTCCTCGATCTGGTGGTCCGCCTCGGTGCGCCGCGTGGCGAGGAAGCTCGCGCGGTTCGCCTGGTTCTCGAGCACCCACTCGCGGGCGAACTGACCGCTCTGGATCTCCTTCAGGATCTTCTGCATCTCGGCGCGTACGTGGTCGTCCACGATCCGCGGGCCGCGGCTGTAGTCACCGAACTCCGCGGTGTCGGACACCGAGTAGCGCATGTACGGCGAGCCCGCCCTGGTAGAACAGGTCGACGATCAGCTTCAGCTCGTGCATGCACTCGAAGTAGGCCACCTCGGGCTGGTAGCCCGCCTTGACCAGCGTCTCGAAGGCCGCCTTGATCAGGGCGCGACACGCCGCCGCAGAGCACGGTCTGCTCGCCGAAGAGGTCCGTCTCCGTCTCTTCCTTGAAGGTCGTCTCGATGACGCCGGCCCGCGTGCAGCCGACGCCCTTCCCGTAGGCGAGCGCCGTGTCCCGCGCCTTGCCCGAGACGTCCTGCTGCACCGCCAGGAGCGCCGGGCACGCCCGGGCCCTGCACGAAGAGGTCGCGCATGATGTGGCCCGGCGCCTTGGGCGCGATCATCGATACGTCCACGTCCGCGCGGCGGGACGACCTGATTGAAGTGGATCGAGAACCCGTGGGCCATCATGAGGGTCTTGCCCTTCGTGAGCGCTCCCGCGGATCGACTCCTCGAACGTCTGCCGGTGCAACTGGTCCGGCAGGAGGACCATGATGATGTCCGCCATCTGGGCGGCCTCCGCCCGCGGTCGCCACGCGCAGCCCGTCCTTCTCGGCCTTCGGCCAGCTCTTCGAGCCCTTGTACAGGCCGACGACGACGTCCAGCCCGGAGTCCTTCAGGTTCAGCGCGTGGGCGTGCCCCTGGCTCCCGTAGCCGATGATGGCGATCTTCTTGCCGCGGAGGAGCGAGAGGTCCGCGTCCTGGTCGTAGTAGATCTTCGCTGGCATTCCCGTGGTCTCCTCGGACGTCGTTCCGTCCGGCTAGTCGGCGAACCCGGTCACGCGCGGGTCCTGGCTGATCTCGACCTCGCGCCGGCGGCGCTGGGCGTCGGCGGACTTGCCGAGCGGCTCCTCCGAGCCGGCGGCGCGCCGTCTTCGAGCCCCGCGCGATGGCCACCTTGCCCGTCCGGACCAGCTCCTGGATGCCCATGGGCCGCAGGAGCTCGATGATCGCGTTCAGCTTGGTCTCCTCACCCGGTCGCCTCGAGCGTGTAGGTGGTGGGCGTCACGTCCACCACCTTGGCGCGGAAGATGTCCGCGACCCGCAGGATCTCCGCCCGGTGCTGGGGCTCGGCGTTCACGCGCATGAGCACCAGCTCGCGCTCGACGTGGTTCTCCTGGGTGAGGTCGGTCACCTTGATGACGTCGATGAGCTTGTGGAGCTGCTTGACGACCTGCTCGAGGACGAACTCGTCGCCCCGCACGACCAGGGTCATGCGCGAGACCGTGGTGTCCAGGGTCTCTCCGACGGACAGGGACTCGATGTTGTAGCCCCGCGCGCTGAAGAGCCCGGCCACTCGCGACAGGACGCCGAACTTGTTCTCGACGAGGACCGCGATCGTGTGCTTCCGGACGCCGTGGCCGTTCTGCACCGCGGTCTCCTAGAAGCCCGTCTGGGACTTGGCGGCTTTCGCCTTCACGTCCTTGCTCGGGCCGCTCGAGGAGCATGTCCTTGTTGGCCCCGCCGGCCGGCACCATCGGGAAGCAGAACTCGTCCTTGTCGACCATGACGTCGACCAGGACCGGGCCCGGGATCGCGAAAGCCTTCTCGAGCGCCGGCACCACCTCGTTCGGCTTCGACGCCCGGATGCCCACCGCCCCGTACGCCTCGGCGAGCTTCACGAAGTCGGGGCTCGCCGACAGGTCGATGGAGTGGAAGCGGCCGCCGTAGATGATGTCCTGCCACTGGCGGACCATGCCGTGCCCGCCGTTGTTGATGATCACCATCTTGACCGGCAGCTGGTTCTCGACGATCGTGGCGCAGCTCCTGGGAGCTCATCACGAAGCTCCCGTCGCCGTCGATGAGCACGACCAGCCGGTCGGGCCGGCCGACCTGGGCGCCGATGGCCGCCGGCAGGCCGTAGCCCATGGTGCCGAGCCCGCCCGAGGTCAGCCAGTGCCGCGGGTGGCGGAAGCGGTAGTGCTGGGCGGCCCACATCTGGTGCTGCCCCACCCCGGTGACGATGACGCGCCTCGCCCTTCGTGAGGTTCGAGATCTCCTCCACGACGTACTGGGGCTTGATCAGCTCGTCGTCCCACGTCGTAGCGGAACGGGTGCTTCTGCTGCCACTGCGCGAGCTGCCGGAGCCACTGCTCCCGCGCCTCCCGCGCCGGCGCGGTCGGCTGGCCGGCCCCTTCCTGGCCGAGCGGCCTCGATCAGCTGCGCCAGGACGCGCCGCGCGTCGCCCACGATCGGGACGTGGACCTTGATGTTCTTCGAGATCGAGGACGGGTCGACGTCGATGTGGATGATCTCCGCCTGCGGCGCGAACTGATCCACCTTCCCGTGACCCGATCGTCGAAGCGGGCGCCCACCGCGATCAGGCAGTCGGAGTTGTAGACCGCCATGTTGGGCGCGTAGCCGCCGTGCATGCCGAGCATGCCCGAGCGACGAGGGCGTGGTCCGAGGGGAAGGCGCCCAGGCCCATCAGGGTCGTCGTCACCGGGATGCGCGTCAGCTCGGCGAGCGCCAGGAGCTCCTTCCGAGGCGTCCGACCCGATGACCCCGCCGCCCACGTACAGGACCGCCCGGCGGGCGCGCATGATGGTCTTCGCCGCCTTCTTCGACCTGGCCGGGATGCCCGTCGAACGTCGGGTTGTACGACCGGAGATGGACGCTCTCCGGGTACTCGAAATCGGCCTGCTTCATGAGGACGTCCTTCGGCAGGTCGATGTGCACCGGGCCCGGGCGGCCGGTCGCCGCGATGTGGAACGCCTCGCGGATGACCGGCGCGATGTCCTTGATGTCCTTCACGAGGTAGTTGTGCTTCGTGCAGGGCCGGGTGATGCCGACGTTGTCCGCCTCCTGGAACGCGTCGTTGCCGATGAGGTGCGTCGGCACCTGTCCCGTGAAGCGCGACGATCGGCATCGAGTCCATGTGCGCGTCCTGGAGCGCCGTCACGAGGTTGGTGGCCGCCGGGCCCGAGGTGACCAGGCAGACGCCGACCTTCCCGGTCATCCTCGGCGTACCCCTCGGCCGCGTGGCCGGCCGCCGCCTCCTGGCGGACCAGGACGTGACGGAGCGGCCCCGGGAAGTCGTAGAGCGCATCGTAGAGGGGGCAGGACGGCGCCGCCGGGCAAGCCCGAACACCACGTCCACGCCCTCACGCTTGAGCGACTCCAGCACGATCCGCGCCCCTGACATCTTCATCGACCGGTCTCCTGGCTCCTCGGGACGTTACCCACGGTCGACCCCCGCCGTCGTGCCCGATCGGTCCCCGCGCCGCCATCCGTGAGCGAACGGGTGGCGCTTGGCATCCGCGTGACGTCGCCGGCGAGTCGCAAAGTCCAATCAGGGTATCACCTAAACCCTGATCGGGTCAAACCGAAACGGGTCTGCGGTGCGGAGTCTCCGGCCGGTCCGGTCAGCTGGACGGTTGCGGCGAGGGCGCGGTCCGGGCGGTCATCGTCGCGCCCGACGACCAGGCGCTCGACCCCCACGATGTGGGCCAGCATGGCCTGCTCGGCCTTCCGGGCGTCGTGGGCCTCCACCGCCGCGAGGACGTGCCGGTGGTCGCCGTGGGAGCGCACGGGCCGGCCGGGCTGGGACAGCGACTCCTCGCGACTCTGGGCGAGGAGATCCACGAGGGTCGTCACGATCCGCGTGATCGCGCGGTTGTGGGTCGAGTGCGCGAGCGCCGTGTGGAAGGCGGCGTCCTGGGCGAGGCCGGTCCGCCCGGCCGCGACCTCGGCGCTCTGCTCGTCGAGGATCCGCGTCATGTCCGCGACCTCCTCGGGGCTGGCCCGCCGGGCGGCGAGGCCGGCGATGGGCGGCTCCAGGAGGCGGCGTGCCTCGTAGAGGTCCGCGATCGTCTCTCGCTGCGCCAGGATCACGAGCGCGAGCGGCTCGACGAGGGCCTCGACCGAGACCTCCCGCACGAACGCGCCCTCGCCGGGCCGGATCCCGATGAGGCCCCGGCTCTCGAGCGCTCGCATCGCCTCCGCGGACGGACGTCCGGCTCACCCGGAACCGCTCGGCGAGATCGCGCTCCGGCGGGAGCCGGTCGCCGGACTTGAGGTGGCCGTCGGCGATCAGCGAGCCGGATCTGCCGGACGATCTCCTCGTAGATGCGGGTGCTACGGACGAGGCTCGAGCTGGGCCACTCGACGTCGGAACGGCGCCGCGCCATCAGCGGCCTCCTCGCGTCAGTGGCCGGATCCGGCGCGCACCGGCGACCACCGCGCGCCCGCGGCGCCGCGCCCACGCGCGGCCGATGACGACGACCATCACGCGCGAGGGCGCACCTGAACCGCGCTGTGACCACGGGGCTCGGATGCCCGCCGAGCCAGCCCTGGACGACGCTGGTCTCCGAGGATCATCTCCCCGCCACCCACCCTAGAATGGCAGCGCCGACGTCGACGATCCACCAGAACCGCGCCATGAGGCGAGGCCGGGAGCCCGCTGCCCCAGATCACGAGCTGGGATCGACAGCCCCACGCCGAAGGCGACCAGCACCATGTCGCCGTGCGCAGCCCCGAGATCGCCAGGACGTTGTCGAGGCTCGCTGATCACGTCGGCCAGCACGGATGAGTCCAGATCGCCTCGAGGAGCGTCGTGCCCCTGGCGGACGGTCTCGTGCTCTTCCCGCCGGGCCCTTCCTGGGAGAGGAGCTTCACGGCGATCCACAGCAGGATCGCGCCGCCAGGCGGCCTGGAGGAGACGGGATTCGCGGCAGGCACGCTGATCACCGCGATGAACACGATGCGAGGCCGGACCGCGCCCACCGTGCCCCAGAGGCGCCACTGCCATTGCTGGCGCGCGGGAGCTTCCGCACCGCCAGCGCGATGACGAGAGCGTTGTCGCCGGCGAGGGTCAGATCGAGGATGACGATCTGGATCCAGCGGAACCAGAACTCGGCGGTCGCCACGCTCGGCCCAGTTCACCGGACCGGCCTCCTGAGACCCTGACGTCGCTCGACACCTGCGCGCACGCCGGGCACCTCGCGCGCGACGGCGAGCACACCCTCGCGCTCCGCCTCGGATCCGACGAGGCCCGCCAGGCGGACGTGCCCTTCCGCCGCCTGGACGTCCACGTCCACCTGCGACGTGGCTGGCGTGCGCCTTCACGATCGCCCGGACCCGTGCCGCCAGGGTCCGGTCCGCCAGGAGCTGTCGCGACGCCAGCGTCGGCTGGAACTCCGATGAGGCGGCGAGCGCGAGCACCTGCTCGACGGCGGTCATGACCCCGATCGTCTCGGTGTTGATGACGAGATCGTACAGGAGCGGGTCGGTCCAGTCGACATCGAACATCTGCCGCATGCGCGCCCGGACGCCGTCGTCGTACGCCGCGATCCGCTGGGCCGCCTCGGCGGAGCCGATCCGGTGCCGTCCATCACCCGGCTGCGCCCGCACCGCCGGCGGCGCAGATCGCGGACGCGCGCGGCGTGTCCGATGCCGCGCAGGAAGAGCGTCGACCAGCGCCCGACCGAGGACGACGCGGTCCTCGATGGCCGCCTCGAGCACGGCCGCCTCCAGGTGACGCGAGTACCGGAGCCGCGGCCGGGAAGCGCTCGACGAAACCTCGGCGCCTCCTCCACCACGCCGACGAGGCGGGACTCGCGCACCCGGTACACCCGCGCCGCGTCCCGCAGGAGGTCGTTTCGCAGGAACTCGGTAGCCGAGCCGACGCGCGACGCTCTGAGCGATCGGCGGAGCCGAGAGCTCCCCATCTCCGCGCGTCATCGCGACGACCGGCATTGCCCGCGTCCCCTGCTCAGCTGCGTGGGGCGCTGGAAGGCCGGCCGCGGCCGCCGCAGCAGCGGGCCGACGACGGGCAGCAGGAACAGCGCGATCGCCGCCGCGGTGATGACCGCGCGGCGATCGGTCGCGTCGCGAAGATCAGCACGGATCCCTGCGACATGATCAGGCTCTGGCGCAGCGCGTTCTCCGCGAGGTCGCCCAGCACCAGCGCCAGGACCAGCGGCGCCAGCGGGTAGTCGAGCTTCTTGAAGACGTAGCCGAGGACGCCGAAGACCAGCATGTACCAGACGTCGACCATGCTGTTGTGCACGGCGTAGGCGCCGATCGCGCAGACGACGACGATGAGCGGCGTGAGGATCGCGAACGGGATGCGGAGGATCGCCGCGAACGAACGGCACGAAGGCCAGCACCATGAGCACGCCGATGACGTTGCCCGTGTACATGCTCGCGATGAGGCCCCAGACGAACTCGGGCTTCTCCATGAAGAGCATCGGCCCGGGCTGCAGGCCCCAGATGATGAGGCCGCCGAGCATCACCGCCGCGGTCGGCGATCCGGGGATGCCCAGCGTGATCATCGGCAGCATCGCCGCGACCCCCGCCGCGTGGGCCGCCGTCTCCGGGCGCCACCACCCCTTCCAGCGCGCCCTTGCCGAACTTCTCGGGGTGGCGCGAGAAGCGGCTTGCGCGAAGCGCGTAGCTCATGAACGACGCCGGCGTCGCGCCGCCCGGCTTGAAGCCCATCCAGAAGCCGATGAACGAGCTGCGATGAACGTCCGCCAGTAGCCGGCAAGCATCTTGCCAGGTCGCCAGCACGTCACGGAGAGCGTCATCCCGCGGCGTCACCCCTGGAAGCGCGAGCCCTTCCTCCACGGTGAGCAGGATCTCGCCGATGCCCGAACAGCGCCGATGACGGCGACGATGAAGTCGAAGCCCTCGCATGAGCTCGGTGAGCCGAACGTGAGCCGGAGCTGCCCGGTGACGATGTCGAGGCCGATCGCGCGCCAGGATGAAGCCGATCACGATCGACGCCAGCGACTTCAGCGGGTTGCCGCCGCCGAGCCCGATGAAGCTCGAGAACGTCAGGAGCTGGATGGCGAAGAACTCCGGCGGCCCGAACCTGAGCGCGAGCTCGGCCAGCGGCTGGGCGAAGAAGCGAGATGAGCACGATCGCGAACAGCGCCCCGATGAACGACGAGGTGAACGCGGCGGTCAGGGCCTGGCCGCCCTTCCCCTGCCGCGCCAGCGGGTAGCCGTCGAGCGTCGTCGCCACCGACCAGGGCTCGCCGGGATGTTGAAGAGGATCGACGTGATGGCCCCGCCGAAGAGCGCGCCCCAGTAGATGGACGTGAGCAGGATGATCGCCGAGGTCGGCGGCATCGTGAACGTCAGCGGCAGCAGGATCGCCACCCCGTTCGCGCCGCCCAGCCCCGGCAGCACGCCGATGATGGTGCCGAGCACGATGCCGATCACCGCCATCGACGAGGTTGAACGGCGTGATCGCGACCTGGAATCCGAGGAAGAGGTTCTCGATGCCGCCATCGCGCTCAGTAGCCCAGCCGGGCCTCGAGCGGGCCCTTCGGCATGAGGCACCAGGAACCACACCTCGAAGATCGAGGAAGCGTCACGACGGGGATCGCGATCGCCACGACGACGATCGTGACCCACCGGTGCCGCCCGATCCACCGCATGTAGACCGCCAGGTAGAGCGCCGCCGCCGACGTAGAGCCCGATCGACGTGCGTCAGCGACCACGGCATCGCGACCGCCGGGCACGAGCACCGTCGAGCGACCGGACCGGAGCTGCTCGCGGGCCACGAACGTGCGCCGCGAGCCCGTCGCGACAGGCGCCTGCAGCGACGATCGCAGCGCACAGGTCGCCACGCAGAAGGCCACGCGCCAGCCAGAAGGCGAAGAAGCCCGCTCTGGGGCCCGTCGGTGCTCCAGCCGATGCCGAGCCGCGAGGCCCTCGAAGAGGACGACCACCGCCACAGCATCAGGACGACGCCGCAGACGATGTCAGCCGTGCGCACGCGGTCTCTCCTCGGGCGCCGGGTCGCGGATCGGGCGCGCGCCGCGGCCCCGACGGCTGGAGGCGCCGCGCCCAGGTGCGACTTCTTGAGCAGGCCGCCCCTTGGCTCATCAGGTCCTTGTGCATGGCCTCCGCTCTCCTCCACCCACTTCGACGTACTCGGGCCCGGTCTGCGCACGCGGGCTTCGAGCGCGCCCTTGACGCGATGTACTCCTGAACTCCGGCGTCTCGACGACCTTCTGCAGCATCCCTGGTAGCAGTCGACGGCCTCCGTCGGCATGCCCGGAGCGCCGAAGATGCCGCGCAGCATCAGGTAGCTGATGTCGCCCCAGGCGCTTCCTTGACCGTCGGGATGTCCTTCCAGTCGGCGACCGAGATGCGCGTTGCGTCGAACACGCCGAGCGGGCGCACGCGTCCCGGCCTTCCAGTGGCTGACGCACTCGATCGGGTTGTTGACCGTCGAGTCCACGTGCTTGCCGACCAGGTTGACGCAGACCTCGCCGCCGCCCTTGAACGGCACGTAGGTGAACTTCACGCCCAGCGCCTGCTCGAGCTGGACCGTGATGATCTGGTCCTCCTGGGCCGATCCCGGTGCCGCCCATCTTCATCGCTGCCGTCGCCGCCCGACGCTCCTTCGACGGCCGCGATGTACTCCTTGGCGGTCTTGTACGGGCGTCTCGCGCGTTGACCCACAGGATGAACTCGTCGAGCGCCAGCCGGGCGATGGGCGTGAGGTCCTTCCAGTTGAACGGGCACGCCGGTGTGCGAGCGGGCGTCGTGAAGAGGTTCGACAGCGTGATGATGATCGTGTGGGCGTCGCCCTGTCTTGGCCTTCACGTACGAGGAAGCCCTCGGCGCCCGCGCCGCCGGCCTTGTTGACGACGATGAGCGGCCGCGGCGACAGCTTGTACTTCTCGGCGACGCCGGCGATCAGGCGCGCCATCTGATCGGCGCCGCCGCCGGTGCCGGCGGGAACGACGAACTCGATCGGCTTGGTCGGCTCCCACGCCGCCGCGGCGCGGCGAGGCCGCCCAGCAGCGGCGAGTCCCGAGAGCCGACGGCGACGCGTCATCAGCTCGATGCGCCATGGAGCCTCCTCCATTGAGGCCACTGGGTTGCGAAGATCGACGGTCGGGACACAGAAAGGGGCCGCCAGGCGCCTGGCAGCCCCTCCGCATTGCCGACGACGACGTCAACGCTCATCGCCTCGCGCGTCACGTCCTCGGTCGGTAGCGGCGATCTTCGTGGCGTCCTTCCGGAACGGACACCACGCCCGGGATCTCCCAGTTGTCCCACATCTCGTCGACCTTGGCCTGGAAGTACGCGAGGTCCTCCTCGGTGAAGTGGGCGAAGCGGCCCTGCTTGAGGAGGTACTCCCGGACCGGCTTCCGCTTCCGTCCTTCCACGATGGCCTTGGTCTTGCCGTAGTACTCGACGACGCCGTCCTCGACCTCGTAGAGCGGGAAGATGCCGGTCTCGACCGCCAGCTCGCCCAGCTCGTGCGAGAGCATCGGGTCGTAGTCCCAGCCCTTCGGGCACGGGATCGAGCGAGTGGATGAAGGTCGGGCCGCCGATGGTCAGCGCCCGGCGGACCTTGTTCATCATCTCGACGGCGTAGGAGGCGCACACGGTGGCCACGTACCGGCACTCCGGATGGCCGGCGGCCAGCATGCCGGCCATGTTCTTCTTCCAGCGCGTGTGGATGATGCGCTTGCACGCTGCCGGGCGGGCTGAACGTCGTGTGCGCGCCGTACGGCGTCGATCCCCGACAGCTGGATGTCGGTGTTGGCGTAGGACTCGTTGTCGTAGAGCAGGATCAGGGAGTTGTACTCCTTGTGGGTCGAGCGTCGCCGAGATGGCGCCGAGCCCCATGTCCGCGCCGCCGCCGTCGCCGCAGAAGGCGATGACGTTGATCGGCTCGGCCTTCATCTTGCCCTTCGTCATCAGCGCCTTGAGGCCGGCCGCCGTGCCGAGCGCCGCCGAGCCCGACGAGCCGAGCTGCGTGTGCATCCACGGCACCACCCACGGCGTCGTGTAGTACGTGGTGTTGGCGACGTACATGCAGCCCGGTGGAGCCGAGCACGATGGTGCGCGGGCCCGCGGCCTTCACCATCAGCTTCATGACCAGGGCCGACTCGCAGCCCTGGCAGGTCCGGTGCCCCGACGTGAAGTACTCCTCGAGTGGTGACCTTCTTGACGCCCTTGAAGGGCAGCAGCGACCTGCGTCGTCGTTCGTCGAACGTCGTGGCGTCACGCCATGGTCTCCTCTCTCCTACTATTCGCGCACGCCCAGCCAGTAGGTCGCCCGTCTCGGCGTCGGCGCCTTCTGCGCGCGTGTAGCAGATGTCCGCCGCCTTGTTCACGTCTTCGCAGCGTGACCTCGCGCCCCCGAGGCCGCAGATGAAGCCGATCGAGCGGCGGCCGGCTGCTCCGAGTTGTAGAGCGCCGCCGCGCACCTCGTTGGCGACGCACGCCCGAGCCGAACGGCGAGCCTGAACGAGTAGTCGCGGTCGATCGACCCCGATGGCCTTGCGCGCCTGAGCGCCCGCGGCCAGCTGCTCGTACGGGAACGGCCGGAACCAGCGCAGCCGGATGAGGCCGACCTTCTTGCCCTGCCTGCGCAGGTTCCGGATGCGCGACCTTCACCGGCAGCGACAGCGTGCCCATGCCGATCGAGGACGATGTCGGCGTCCTCCGTCATGTACTCCTCGAACCACGGGTTCTCGGGCCCGCGGCCGAAGGTCTGCCGGAAGTCGGCGTAGGCCTCCTCGATCACGCCGTAGGCGCGCTTCGATCGCCCGTCGTTCTGGCGCCGGATCTCGATCACCCAGTCCTCGTTGACCTGGGGCGCCACCGTGATCGGGTTGTCGGGGTGGAGCAGTGAGGTCGCCGCGGTTGTAGGGGCAGGAAGAACTTGTCGACGCGCGCTCCTGCGGTGGCGACTCGCGTGATCGCCTGGGAGTGGGTGAGGAACGCGCCGTCCGCCGAGATGGCGATCGGCAGGAACACGCGCCGGTCCCTCGGCCACGCGGTAGGCGATGAGCGTCGTGTCGAGCGCTTCCTGGGACGTGTCGATCCAGCACGAGGAGCCACGCCGAGGTCGCGGCACCGAGAGCGCGTCGCTGTGCTCGACCCCGAACGCGCCGGGATCGTCCAGCGCCCGGTTGCCCACGAGCGCCACCATGGGCACGCGCAGCGCCGGGGTGACCGTGATCGCCTCCATCGCGTACATCCAGCCGACGCCTGACGACCCGCAGAAGACGCGCGCGCCCACGGTGGAGGCGTGCTTGACGATCTCGAACTGGCTGTGCTCGCCCTCGGCGACGATGTACTCGGCGACGAGCTTCCCGTTGGCGATCTTCTTGGCGATCGCCTGCATCACCGTGTCGTAGGGCCGGATCGGGTACGCGGTGACGACGATCGATGTCGAGCGAGCGTGACGGCTCCGGCGAACGGCCTCGCTGCCCGAGATCAGCATCTCCGTCTCGTCGTGGACCGCCGCCCTCCGGCGGGCTTTCGGTCGCGACTGCCATGGACATCCTCCTCGTCTGTTGGCGTCCGCCGGGGTCATAGCGCCCGGCGCCCCGGGCACGCCGGTCACGATCGACGCCTCGTCGTGCATATGCGCCGGCTCGACAGCCCTCGACCTTCGCGTTCTCGCCGAGGATCCTCGCGTCACCGGCGTGCCGCCCAGCTCGAGCGGCCCCTGGGAGAGCTCCTCCTCGTACTGGCCCCCGGTGAGCGGAACCCGCGGCGAGCGCACGGTGGTGACCTTGTCGCGGATCTTCCGTGTGACCAGACCCGGTAGGCGTCCTTGTCCTGGCGCCACATCTCCCACTGGCTCTGGTTGTCGTCGAAGCGCGGCCCCGTTCACCATCGCGGATGCAAAAGTCCTTCACGGGGCAGGACCTGCCTCGCACACCCCGCACCCGCAGCACGCTTCCATGTTGGCGTCGGTGCTAGGCTGTCCGGCGTCACGTCGAAGACGCTGTCCGGGCACTGGATCCAACAGAGCGTGCACTTGACGTGGTGCTCGTAGTTCACGACCACATCGCGGTCGCCGAACTCTTTGAAGTAGGTCCGCTTCGGGCCGGTACCCTTCTCGACGGGTTTGCCGCTGGGTCACGTAACCAACCCAGCGCGGCTAC
>ERZ1370068.470-contig-10426_pt1 | contig 34955 bp, 55 predicted proteins | sample MGYA00561227_ERZ1370068 | MGnify/ENA primary metagenome ERZ1370068 (study PRJEB38410, sample SAMEA6850437) | metagenome | study: Metagenomic assessment of the ecological functions of the soil: analysis of the soil microbiota associated with the...
AGTGTACTTTCGTTCAGTTACGTATTGCTGCGTATGCGGCCGACCGTCCGGGCAACCCGCTTGAGCCCGGCGGTGAGAGGCTTCCCCGAGCGCGGTAGCGTGCCGAACAGCGGCCGGAACACGGTCGACGCGTCATCGATCCCCAGACCTTCAAGATCGTCGGCCACTTCCGCGTTGGGCGGCAGCCCCAGCATGTCACGCCGTCGTACGATCTGACGACACTGTGGGTGCTGAAACGATCTCGGCGACAGCATCACGAGGATCGATCCTGCGAACGGCCACGCGTTGGAAACGCTGAAGGTGAAGGATCCCCTTACAACCTACTACACCCCGGATGGCTGGTATGCGCTTTGTGGTTGCGGAGCGCACCCATCGGCTGGACTTCCGCGACGCACAATCGATGAAGCTCGTCGATTCGCTTCTCATGCCCTGCCGCGGCGTCGACCACTTGACTTTTCAGCGGACGGCCGGGCACCTCATTGCGTCGTGTGGAATTCTCGGGCGATCTGGTCAAGGTGGATGTCGCCAGCCGGGTGGTGATGGGCACGTTGAAACTGCCGGGGCACTCCATGCCGCAGGACGCGATTGGCTCCAGATGGCAGGGTCTTCTTCGTGGCCGACATGACCGCCAACGGCGTCCACGTGATCGACGGCCAGATGCGCTCACGGTCATCGGCTTCATCGCCACGGGGAAGGCAGCGCACGGCCGCGTACTTCAGTCGCGATTCACACTGGCTCTACGTGTCCAACCGCGGTGAAGGCACCGTGGCGGTGATCGACCTGCGCACGCGAACGCTCGCAGACGAAGTGGACGATTCCTGGCGGTGGCAGCCCGGACATGGGAGGGGCGTGTCCGCGGGACGGCGGCAAGGCGTTGTGGCTGTCGGGCCGCTATCACGCCGAGGTGTATGCGTTCGATACCAGCGCGATGGCCATCTGGTCGCCCGCATTCCCGTGAGCAGCGTGGACCGCACGGCCTGTGCAGTACTCACAGCCCGGCCGCTATAGCCTCGGGCACACCGGAATCCATGAGGTAGGGTTCCCGCACACAGATCGGGAAGCGAAGTAGACCTCACCTCCAGCACTCGCGGCGCAACGCCACGAGCGGATCCACGCGTGCGGCGCGCCGGGCCGGCAGGAAGCTGGCCGTCATCGCCACCGCCGCCAGTAACATCGAGACGGCGGCAAACGTCCAGCCGTCGGTGGGACTGGACGAAAGAGCAGGTTGGCGATCAGCCGCGTCGCCCCGAACGCGGCGGCCAGTCCGATCGTCACGCCGAGGACCGTCAGCGTCGCGCCCTGGCGCAAGACCATCCGGATCACGTCCGCGCATGCGCCGCGCCGAGCGCCAAACGGAGTCCGATTTCCTGCGTCCGTCGCGTGACCGAGTAGGCCATGACGCCGTAGATGCCGACCGTGGTCAGCGTCACGGCCAGCAGTCCGAAGACAGCCAGGAGCATCGCAGCCAACCGGGCGGTCCACAGATTCCCGCTGAGCACCTCGACCATCGTCTGCGGCGTCGGCACAGGCATGGTCGCGTCCAGTTGGCGAATCACCTGGCGCACGGCGGGCAGCACGGGCTGCGGATCTCCAGACGTGCGGATGGCGAGGGTCATGCCCGGCACGTAGAGCACTGGAGCGCCGCGTAGTAGAGATGTGGCTGCGTCACCGAACCGAGGCTGCTGCACTTGGCGTCCGCGCGCCACACCGACCACGGTGTAGAAGTTCGGGTTCAGGCGATGCTTGAATCGCTTGCCGACCGGATCCTCGCCCGGCCAGAACATCCTGGCCGTGGTCTCGTTGACGATCGCCACGAGCGCGGCTCCTTCGCGATCGCCGTCGGTGAAGTCGCGTCCCTTGAGAATCGGGATGCCTACTGTCGTGAAGTAACCCGGCCAGACGCCGTTGAATGGGACGAACAGGCTGCGCAATTCCTGCGACAGCTCACGGCCCTCCGGGAAGACACGGCGGGAAGCGGCCTGACCGCTGAACTGGCGGCACGCCCTCGCCCCAGGAGGCGGACTGCACGCCGGGCAGCTGCCGGACGCGCTCGACGAGATCGCGATAGAACTGCATCCCGCGCGGTGGCGAGTATCCCTGCGCGCCGGCGTTGACATGACATCACGGCCAGGCCCTCGGTGCGGAATCCCGGATTCAGCCGTTGCGCTTCCTGCAGGCTGCGCATGAAGAGTCCGGCGCCGATCAACGCCAGCAGCGACAGACTCAACTGGCCGATCACGAGCGCGTCGCGCAGGTCCAGGCCCAACGTCCAGCGGCTGCCGTGCGGTGGCGTCTCGGTCTGGCTCTTGATGGACGACATCAGATCGAGACGAGAGCCTTGAATGGCCGGGATGAGTCCGAACAGGAGCCCTGTGAACACGGAGAGGGCTATGGTGAACCACAACACGCGCGGCTCGAGACTCAGATCGAGGAAGTCGGCGCGCATGCCGGTGGGACGGAACGACCACAACAGATCACGGCCCGAGTACGCCACCAGGATGCCGGAGAGTCCGCCGAGCAGCGCCAGCACGCCGCTCTCCGCCAGCAGCTGGCGGATGAGCCGCCACCTGGGAGCGCCGAGCGAGAGTCGCACGGCGATTTCCGTGCGTCGCGCCATCGCGCGCGCGAGCAGCAGGCTCGCGACGTTGCCGCACGCGATGAGCAGTACGAGTCCAGTGGCTGCGAACAGCAGGCCGCCGGAGCGCAGCAGGTCGTCGCGCCCTCCGACGCCGAGCGCGGATTCCGTCAACGGAAAGACCTCCACGCTCCGCCCTTCGTTTTCCGTCGGAGTACTGTTCCTCCAATCGCTTGGCCATGGTCTTCATGGCTTGCCGGACACGGTCCAGAGAAACGTCCTGCTGCAGCCGGCCGACCACCTGGAAGGCGAGCGAGTTGCGCGCGCTGTAGAAAGTGCGCGCCGTCTCGCCGGTCACCAACTGTTCGTGCATGGCAAGCGGCGCCCAGAAGTCGACGATGCCCAGCGTTTGCAGGCCCCTGAAGGCGGGCGGCATGATGCCGACCACTGCGAACTTGAAGCCGTTGAGGGTCACCGTTCTCCCGACCACGTTCAGATCGGAAGCGAAGGCTCGCTTCCAGAGGCCGTCGCTGATCACCATCACCGGCGCCGCGCCGAGGGTCTTGTCTTCATCGGGCGTGAAGCGTTCGTCCGTAGGCGGCGCCCACGCCCAGCACGCGTCGAAGTAGTTGCCGGTGACGAGCTGGCCGCCGATGCTCACCGGCTCGGTTCCGCCGGTCATGTTGGCGCCAATGAATTGATAGGCAGCCAGGCCGGAGAACTCGGACACGTGGTCGCGAAAGTCGCGATAGTTCGCCAACGACACCGATTGATAGGCGGTGGACTTGGGCATCACGGTGAAGACCTGCGCCAGTCGCGCCGGATCGTTCACCGGGCAGCGGGCGAAGGAACACGGCGTTGATCAGCGTGAAGATGGTGGTGTTGGCGCCGATGCCCAGCGCCAGCGAGATCACGATGACAGCCGTCGAGCACGGGATTCCTCGTCGCCGAGCGAATCGCGAATCGAATGTCTCGGAACATGGCGATTCCCTCCTCGCGAGCGCCTTCGCCTTGATATTGCGCTGCGGTCGGTCAGCAAACGATATACCACCACATGTGTGCGGCGCGCCGCAAATGCGCCACGTTTGGGTCATGGAACCGTCGCGTGGCCGGCGACTGACCGCCTGTGGGATGTTCGCGGCCCGAAACCGGACAGCACCAACGTGGCCAGCGCAGGATGTGTAACGCTGGCGCGAGTGGTGACGCTTCCTCCGTGCGAGGCGGACGAGTCGCCTGGAGGAGACGACATGACGGCACCAATGACGGAAATCGCATCTCCACACCAAACCGCTCGAAGCCGCGCAACACCCGAACAAGTCCTCGCATCGATCGTTGACGGCATCAACACCGGCAATCTCGACGCCCTCATGACCTCTGTATGAGCCCGACGCCGCCTTTGCCACGCAGCCGGGGAGTCTTGCTCACGGGCTGCCCGGAATCCGTGGAGGGCTCGCGACGGATTCATCGCCATGAAGGGCACGCTCGATCTCAAAGTGACACGGGTCCTCGAGGCCAGTGGTCTGGCCCTCGTCATCGGGGTGTGGTCATTCGCCGGAACCGGGCCGGACGGACAGCCGGTGCAGCCTGACGGGACAGAGCGCCGACGTTCTGCGTCTTCAATCAGACGGCTCCTGGCGTTTCGTGATCGACAACCCCTGGGGAACGAACTGACTGTGACTGATTGTCTGAGTGACGACTCAACAGGAGACCATGACTGCGCGAATCGATGAAATCGCCACTGACCTGTACCGAATCAGTCTGTACGTGCCGGACTTCGACCTTCAATTCAATCACTTCCTCGTCAGAGACGAGCGAGCCGCTGCTGTTTCACACCGGCATGCGCGGGATGTTTCCGGCGGTGCGCGAGGCGGTGGCGACGCTGATCGATCCCGCGGAGCCTTCGCTGGATCAGTTGGAGCCACTTCGAGGTCGACGAATGCGGCGCGCTCAACGAGTGGCTGGCGGTCGCCCCGAACGCCACGCCCGTGTGCGGAGAAACGGGCGCGATGATCAACATCGCCGACTTCTCGAACCGGCCGCCGCGCGGGCTGAAGCCGGACGAGGTGCTCGAGACTGGACGGCACCGGTTCCGCTTTCGTTCCAACGCCGCATCTGCCGCATGGGTGGGACGCGGGCGTGCTGTTCGAAGAAACCGAACGGGTGCTGCTGTGCTCGGACCTGATGCATCAGCTCGGCGACGTCGAGGCGGTGACGACCGACGACGTCGTGGGCCGGTATCGGCAGGCCTTCGAAACCTACCAGCAGTCGCCGGTGCTGATGGATTACGTGCCGTACACGGAGAACACGAAACGGCAACTGGCGAATCTGGCGGCCCTGCGGCCACGCATGCTGGCGGCGATGCACGGTTCGACGTTCGTCGGCGACGGCGCGGCGGCACTCATCGCGAGCGGAGACGTCATCCGGCAAGGTGAGCGGTGCTGGCGGCGCCGACGGTCTGACGTCAGCGCGCCCGCGGTGCTGATTGACTGCGCCGCAGGCGGATAGCTACCGTCGGCGTCGCATGCAGGCCATGGTCGACGTCGAGCGACGGCGACCTCGCGCGCGCGGTCGCGGCGCGGCGTCGCCGGCGTGGCCGAGGCGGCCGAGGCCGAGTTGTATCGGCGCTTCGCCCCGCGTGTGCGGCTGTACGGTTTGCGCCATCTACGCGACGAGGACGAGGCGCGCGACCTCTCCCAGCAGGTGATGCTTCTCGTGATCGAGAAGCTGGAGAAGCCGGAGCGATTCGCGACGCCGATCAGATCGCGTCGTTTGTCCTTGGGGTGAGCCGAACGATGGCGAAAGACTGGAAGCGGCTGGATTGGCGGCGCGAGAAGCTGCGCGAGACCTTCCTGCCCGCGTCCATGGTCGGAGCCCCCGCCCCATGACGCCACCCTCGACATCGATCATCTCGAGAGACTGCCTCGCCCGGCTCGCCGATCGCGAGCGCATGGTCGTCCTGCTGACGTTCTACGCGGAGAAAACAGGAAGCGAGGTCGGCAGGGAGCTTCGGCTCACGGAAGGCAACGTGCGGGTGATCAGACACCGCGCGATTGAGCGTCTTCGGACGTGCATGACGTCCCGCGAAGGAGGCCGGTGATGCTCCCATGCCAGGCTCCGATTCCCGACGCAACACTGCTCGACTATTGGGCGCGTGATCTCGCTCGATGGCGATGAGATGAACCGGGTCGAGGAGCATCTGTTCGCGTGCGGTGACTGCTCGGCACGCCTGCACCAGCTGGCGGCGCTCGGAGCCGGGCTGGCCGCGCTCGTGCGTCAGGGGCGGGTGTCGGGGATTGTGTCGCGCGCCATTCTCAATCGACTCCAGCGTGACGGCGCCCATGTGCGCATGTTCTGGCTCGCGCCCGGCGAGACGGTGCCGTGCGCCGTTTTTCCAGGCGACGATGTCATCGTCACCGCCGCTGCGGGCGGACTTCTCGGGCGTGGATGCCGTGACTCTGTCGGTGACGGGACCGGACGATGCGCCGTTCGGCCGGTGCGACGACGTCCCGGTGTCGGGGCCGCGGGGCGAAGTGCTCTGGGCCAATCCCGCCGCACTGCTGCGGCAGCTGCCCTCGATGCGGTTGGAACTCACGCTGACGTCCACGGGCGCCGCCCCCACCGAACTGGGCCGGTATGTGCTCGAGCACTCTGCGTCGCCGTCACCCGCTTGACCCACTGCGTCCGCAGGCCGACCTCGGAATTGAGACGCCAGCCTTATACCCAGTTGGCGGTTCCCCACAGCGCCAGACATATGCGTGGTGCGCGCCGATGGACAACAGTTCCTCATGAACGTGCCGCTTGGCGTCGCGCTTCTCCACCGATGACCGTCGTGCTGAATTGGACAGGCCTGCTGAAGAAATGACGGTCAGTCGCGCCTTGCGTGGCGATCACGAACACACGACAGGTCGGGAGCGGAACGACGGGCATTTCGTGAGCCGGAGCAGGTCTGCGCCGACCTCCAGTCCCTGAGGCATCCTTTGACGGCCAAACCGACGCACTCGCTCATTCCTTATGCCTGCCAGCGTCGGGCCTCATCGTGCAAACGATGCGCGCTTTTGTCCGGATGCTCAGGCGAGTCGCTCCGTTCGGATTCGCAATGTGCGCCCTCGCAGGTTGTCAGGCGGTCAGCGCTCGCCGTCCGCGCCGGGCGACACGGACGAGCAGCGCGGCCGGCCCGGTGACGGAGCAGGAGGTCGCGGGCCAGTGGTCGCCCTACGTGGGCGTGAGGTGACGGGCAGGCGCTGCCCGCCTACCGCGACGCGCTCGTCGGCCCTGCAGCGCGCCGGCCGGCGTGGCGGGCGCGCGGATGGAGATCCACCGGAACGAACCGGTGAACCCGGTCATCAAGCGCCGTGGGCGCGATGGGGATCGAGGTCCTCGGGTTGGTGAGCAACGACTTCCTGTTCGAGCCGGACATCGAAGGCGTCATCGACCGCCTCTTCAGCGCGTACCCGGAAATCCGCTATTTCCAGATCGGCAACGAGGTCACGACGATCCTGCCGCCGACCGGGCCGACGCGATCACGATCGAAGCAGCTACGCGGCGCTGTTCCAAGCGCATTTACGAGCACGTCCAGTCGCACCACCCCGGGCGCGCGATCCTGCTGACGCGAATCAGCACTCGGATCGGGCCTGCGCGGGCCGACGGAGCTGAGACGCTCACCGCCCTCGCCCTCGTGCACATGGACCCGGACAAGGTCATCGTCGCGGTCAATGCCTACGAGCCGGATGCGGTGAGTCAATACCGCGGGCCGCTGAGCGGTTCACTCCGCGCGTTCCGCGTGTGGGTGACCGAGTCGGGAATCGCCGACCCTCGACCGGCAGGCCGCGTTCGTGCGCGACAGTAACCCGCTGCTGCGGTTCTACCTGCGTGCCGAGCGCGTATTGGCATGTGTCCTGTGGGCGGCGATTCGGCGCCCGACGTGGACTTCAGCCTGATCCGGTATCCCGTCCCGCTACCCCGATTACTGGAAGAGCCCGCTCTTCGGTCTCCTGGCCAGACAACCATGACCGCGACATCGAACGCGTCTCATCGGCGCCTGCGCCCTCGCGTGCTGGCTCGCGCTGCCGGCGGGCGTGCTCGCCCAGTACGAGCAGCCGCACAAGTCCTCGAGCGGCCGCAAGCCCGGCACCTACCTGAAGCTGGGACTTGCACACTGGCAAGGCGACATCTTCAGCAAGGGATCGCTGACCCAGTGGAGCGTGGACCTGTTCGGAGCGTACTACAACCTGACCAGCCTGAACCTGGAGTTCGAGACCTACTTCCGCGGGGCGTTCCTCGTGTCGGGGTTCTCGCTCGGGCACCGCAAGAGACGCCATGCGCTTTGCCGACACAGGCCACATGCTGGAGCGGCATGCTCTTCCGCGATTTCAACCTGAAGGCGCTCGCGATGAAGGCGGGTGGCGGCGGCGAGTGTGGGGCATCCCGTCGATGAACTCTCGACCGCACCGAGTTCGACTATACGGTCGAAGGCACGGTCCGTTACCGGCACACCTACCCGGGTCGAAACGCGCGGTGCCGGTCGGGGGTGAAATCGGGCGGCGCGATGCTACCCGTTCTTCGGGTTGAGCGCCGTGCAGCGGCCCGGCCCCCTGCTGTTCGAGTTCGGCATGCGGGTCAATTTGATGCAGTTCCACTTCGACGACTACGAGGTGCATCGGGGTGACCAGGTGACGCGCGTCTTCGACGAGCACCAGCGTGAAGGTGCCCTACCTGTTCGCGAACATCGGACTCCGGCTGTTCCCAGCACCAAAAGCAGCTTCAAGGCGCGGGAGACCTCGCCGCGGTCTAGGAATGTGCGCGGCAGCACGGATTTCGCGCGCTTTTCGGAGTACCGCCACAGCGTTAATATAACAAGCACGACCGTTCCGATCGGCGTCACATCAAAGAATTCCTTCGCGGCAGAGTTCGGAATGCGGATGCACCCGTGGCTCGCCGGCCTGGGGGCACCGACGGACTGCCGTGAATAGCCACGCCTTGGGTGATGAAACTCGGGTGAGTACAACATTCCCAACGGACTCTTGTGCCATCCCGCGATTTTGCGAACAACGGTGAATCGCCCTCTGGGCGTAATCGCTCTTTCTCGTTCTCCCTTCGGACGTGAACCATTTGCCGCTGCCGGACGAGACCGGTAAGGTTTTCACCACGCGGCCAGAGTCGTCGATGACGGACAATTGCTGCTGGCTGAGATCGACTTCTACGTGCGTATACCCGATCTCGCGCGGTGCCTGAGGAGGCGGACGCGCGCGCGCCTCATGAAGATTGCGGGCGGCCGATTCTTGCGCCAGCGACCTCACGGAAGTCAGGTCTGGACTCGATTGTTCCACTCGTTGAGTTGCCTGCTCGACCTGCCCAGTCAACGCGACCGAGCTCAGGAACGCGACCATCGCGAGAATCGGAACGTTGCGCCTGCGTCCGCGAGCGACGTGCGACTTTCCACTTGCGAATTGTCGCCATTTGCTTGCATGCTTTCACGTAACCGCAATTTTCGGACCCGGTAATCATCGCCGTCGAGTTTGCAATTCCTGGCAGCTGCGTTTACGATAAAACCAGAGCCACATAAGCTCTGTGCGCTCTCACCCCAACAACTGAACAGGATTTCCGTGTTGAACCGATTTGTATCTCGGCGTGCACGTGACGTTCGTGCCGGGCTGGTGGTCTGCGCGTGCGCGCTCGCGACCTGTCCGATGGTCGCGCTCAATGCGCGCGTCGAAAGGGCGGCCTCTGGGGCGTTCGCCGCGAGCAGCTGGAATCACGCATCTCTGGGAGCCATTGACCGCCACGTGTTCGATCTGGCGCTCGGCGCCGCGGTGTGCGCCGCGCAGTCGGGCGCCGTGCCCGATCCGTCCACGCTCACAGTGATTGATTACTCGAAGTCATCGGCCGCGAAGCGGTTGTGGGTGTTCGATCTTCGTCTCACGCGCTCCTGACGAGGAGCTGGTCGCGCATGGCAAGGGCAGCGGCGATCGTTTTGCGACGGCCTTCTCAAACGATCCGGAGAGCCATCAATCGAGCCTCGGCCTATTTGAAACAAAGGATACGGCTACAGCGGAAAGAACGGGGTACTCACTGCGACTGAAGGGATTGGACGCCGGGTTCAACGACAAGGCACTCGAGCGGGCCATTGTCATGCACGGCGCGCCCTACGTCAGCGAACAGGTCGCCAAATCGCTGGGACGTCTGGGCCGGAGCTGGGGCTGCCCGGCACTGAGCGAGGCGGTGGCGCACAAGATCATCGATCGCATCAGGGGAAACGGGCTGCTATTCGCGCATACTATCCGGATCAGAAGTGGCTGGCGTCTTCGAGATTCCTCGGCAGTTGTTCGGCGCCGACAACCTGATCTTGCTCGAAACCTGTTGTGTTCCATCGTTCGGCATCTATCCACCTCTTTTATGGGTTCCGAACAACGTCTGGAGTTCCTCGCGCTTCGATCCGCGAACCGTCTTCCAGCGCCGCAGGAGCAGCCAGCGTTTCCCTCGTCCGTGTTCCCGCATCACCGCGCCTGCCCGAAAGAATTCTTGACGCCGCACGTCGTCGAGCGCAGCGCTTGCATGTTGGAGCACGTGGAACTTATCGAAGACCACCTCGGCGTGTTGCAGAACCTCGCCCACCGCGTTGAGATACGGCCGGTGCATGTCGGTGCACACGGCGGTGATGGCCGCGCGTTTCGAGATGAAACTCGTATCCGAGTCCCGACCGGAAACGCTTCGAACGCCGATCCCTCGCCAGGCGGCACTTCGAATCCCGCCAGCACGCGGCCGAAGTCGGCCCCGTGGTTGCGGTAGTGGAACAGGCTGATGTTCCAGCGCCCGCCGAGCGCATCGAGGAACTGCAGCAGCGCGCCGGGACGCTCGGGGAACTCGAAGCGGCAGACGCGCTCCGACCGACACGTGCGGCGTCCGTCCGCCCACCATGTAGCGCACGTGCAGCTTGGCCATTTCGTTGCCTGAGAGATCCGCGGTCTCGTACCCCATTGCGCGCAGCCGCTCGGCGAGCCGCTGACCGTCGTGACGCGATCGCGTGGCGACGCCGACGAAGATCTGCGCGTCGGTGCGCCCGCTGAGCCGGTAGTTGAACTCGGTAACGACGCGCGGCGCCGATCGCGCCGCAGAACTCACGGAAGCGCGCCCGGCCGCTCGGGAATCGTCACCGCCAGCAGCGCCTCGCGGCCCTCGCCAATCTCCGCCCGCTCGGCGACGAAGCGCAGCCGATCGAAGTTCATGTTGGCGCCGCTCAGCACCGCCGTCGAGCGCGACGGCTCGATCCGATTGCCGCGATGAGCACCGAGCTGTGAGAATCAGGAATCATCGGTCATCAGGTTTCGGCCGTTGCTGGCGGCGAAAGTCGATGGATTTCAGGATTTGATCGAAGCGTGGTTGATCCCGGATGCCGGCGAGCAGCGGGTCGCGTGTGAACCAGTCGGCCCGCTCGTCGCCGCGTTGCGCACGGCACGGGCCAGCCAGTCGAGCGCCGTATCCTTCTCATCAAGAATGGCGAAGAACTCGGCGACGGCCAGTGTGACACTGACGCGACCAAGCTCCGACGCAAACTTCTGCAGCTCCTTCGTCCATCTCACGCAGCGCTTCCGCGCGTCGTCCTTCACGGGCCGACAGCAGCGCCCACGTGAGTCGCGTGAGGTAGTTCTGCCGGCTCGCCGGCTCTGTCCGTTCGAGAATCCGCTCCGCGCGTTGCGCACGTCGCCACTGATGATGTATCCGCGTGCCAGGTAGAAGACGCCGACGAGATTCGAGGGGGCCTGCTCCGCGACCTTTTCCATCTCGCTGATGGCGGCAGGCACGTCGCCCATGGACTGGAAGAGTTTCTCCAAGCATCAGGCGTACAGGGAAAAACAGCGGGTTGATCGCCAGGACCTTGCGCGCGACCTCGTTGGCGCGATCGTACTTCGCCGTTGAGCTGGTAATAGTTCTGCAGCCACCCATAAGCGGCGGCATCCTGGGCGTTGTCCTGCAGCGCCTTCCTGACTTCCGCCGGGACGAGCTCCTTCCGGCCGCCGACCAGAAAGACGGTCGCCAGCGCTGAATGCGCACGGGCATTCTTCGGATCGTCTTGCAGCGCACGGCGGATTTCTTCTTCTGCTTTGTACAGCCAACCGCTGTCGTTCGACAGGCCTCCGATGAACATCAACGCGTTCGTGAAGCCGTATCGGCGCGGCCTTCCGCGAAATGAGGGGTCGAGGCTCGATCGCGCGTTCGAGCATCTTGCGCATCTCCGGCAGATCGAGCCGCGACATGGCAATCAACTGCGAGCGCTCGTGCAGTACTCGTTGGCCTCCGGGATCTTCGACGCCACGCCGCCCCCGGAGAGTCGCGGGACGCCCGCGGCCAATGAGGCCGGAACTGGCTTCGCACGGCCCCTGTTCCACCCAGACGCCGATCAAGACGGCGGACACGACGACAGCTCCGGCGATGCCAGCCCAGAGCCGAAGCGAACGCGCGCCGCCCGGGTGCGGCAATACCGGGGCAATACTCGCGCTGGAGCCGACCGCCTCGATCGCCGCGCGCACTTCCGACGCGCTCCGGTAGCGCTGCCCCGGCTCCTTCGCCAGACAACGCTGGATCACAGGCGCGCAGGCCGACAGGAACCGTCTCCGGCAACGGCGCGGGCGGCTCGTGCAGGATGGCCGAGGTCAGTTCGAAGCCGGTTGCGCCCCGGAAGGGCATATGTCCTGCCGCCATCTCGTAGAGGAGCACCACCCAGCGACCAGATGTCTGTGCGCAAGTCCGCGTCGGCACCACGAAGGATCTCGGGGGCGAGATAGGGCACGGTGCCGGCGATGGCTCCGGCATCGGCCACGGCGAGGCGTGAGGACGTGACCTCGGCCGCCGCATGCTCCGGCAATCGCTTCGCCGAACCGAAGTCCAGCACCTTGGCTCGACTCTCCGGAGTGATCACGACGTTGAGCGATTTCAGATCGCGGTGGATGATGCCGCGCTCGTGCGCATGCGCCAACGCATCGGAAATCTGCCCGCCGTACCAGCACGACCGACTCGAACGGCAAGCCGTGAACTGGAATCATCGTCGCCAGCGGCGCGCCCTCGACAAGCTCCATGGCGATGTAGCTCACGCCATCGGCTTCGTCGACTTCCTATACACGTGGCAGATGTGGGAGTGGTTGAGTGCCGAGGCGCTGCGGGCTTCCTCGATGAGCCCGGGCCCGCGCCGCAGGATCGGCGAGCGCGCTCGCCGGCAACAGCTTCAGCGCGACATCACGTCCCAGCTTTGTGTCGTGGGCGCGCACTATCTCGCCCATCCCACCGGCGCCGAGTTTCTCGACGATCCGGTAGTGGCCGAGGGTCTGTTCAATCATGAGCCTTGAGCAGCCTTCTCTTCTACAGTCTTGCCGGATGAGTACCCGCAACGGTGTTCAATTCAGCACAGCGACCGCTCGACCGGCAATGTAACGTCCATTTGAACGAACCTCGCGACTTCCCAAACAGCGCCGCCACTCAGCGCGGATCGCCAGAAGAGTCGAGAGTCGACGCGCGTGCCGGCTGTGAGACACCACAGACGGCACCAAGACGGAACGATGGGGGCTGACATGTTGCAGGCGCTGCGGACACTCGCACACGCTGTCTGCCTGCTGGCGCTCGGGTCGGTCGCGCGCGCTCGCGCAGCCACCCGGGCTGCTCGCCGGCGTCGTCGGAGATGCCACCGGCGGCGCGTTGCCAGGCGTGACGATGACCGTCACCAGCGCGCGTCTGGCCGCTCCGCGAACCGCGATCACCAACGAGCGCGGCTGATACCAGTTCGATGCGCTGCCCGCAGGGCGCTACGCGGTCAACGCTTCGCTTGGTGGATTCGAACCGCGCATTGTCGAAGTCGGCATCGATGGCGGCGCGACGACGCTCGATTTGGAGCTGGCCGTCTCCTCGTTCTTCGAGAGCGTGACGGTGACCGCCACGAAAACCGGCGCAGCCGATATCCAGTCGACGCCCGTGGCGATTACGGCGCTTCCGGCAAAGACGCTCGAGCAGATGGGGCGCAGACGGTCGAGAGGCCTCGTCGGCGTCGTGCCATCGCTCACCATCTCGCAGCACACCGGACTCGGGCAGGTCACCATTCGCGGCATCGGCTCGAACCTTCGTTCACGGGATCCGATCCCAGCACCACCATTCATCATGGACGGCGTCTACCTCGCACGACCCGCGATGGTGTTCGCCGATTTTCTGAACCTGGAGCGCATCGAGGTGCTGCGCGGTCCGCAGGGACGCTTTACGGCCGCAACTCGGTCGGCGGCACGATCAACATCGTCAGCCGGCAGCCGACCAACGCGCGCGAGATGAGCGCGCGGCTCACCGCCGGCGACTACGGCGCGTTGCGCGCCGAAGGCGCCATCAGCGGTCCGCTGATCAAGGACAAGGTGATGGGCAATTTTGCCGTTCATCCGCGGCACCCGAGATGGTTTCGTGAAGGATCTCGATCAACCCGGACCACTCGCTTGGCAGCTGAGGACACGTGGGCCGGACGAGGGCAGATGCGTTCGTGTTCGGGACCCGCGGTGAGCTGCTGTTGTCAGGCGACTATGGCCGCTTCGACGGAGTGCCGCTCACCTACGCCAAGCCGATTGCCGCGAAGCCGGGGTTCAGCTTCGACAGCCCGCCAGCATGTGGGAGGTGCGGACGAACCATCTGGCGTCGGGTCGGAATGTCCAGCAAGGTGTCTCGGCGAAGCTGACCGTCCCGGTGAACGGCACGACGACGCTGAACAGCCTGACGGCGTGGCGAGAATCCAACCACCACTTACTTCATCGACGCCGATGTGACCGAACAGACGCTCCAAACGACCGACTATTCCGACGTGCAGCGCCAGACGTCGCAGGAGCTGACACTCGTGCGACGCACGCCGGCGCTCACCTGGATCGGCGGCGCGTTCTTCTTCGACGAACACGATCAGCAGCCGGGAGTCGAGCTGACGCTGTTCGGCCCTCGGGCTGCAGAGCCGGCCCTACGCGAGGATCGAGGCACTGGCGTGGGCGCTCTTCGGCCAGGCCACGCTACCGCGTATCGAGTCGCGTCTCGCTTGACCGGCGGGGCTCCGGTACACTGACGAGCAGAAGGACTTCGAGAACTCTGGCGGCGAGTACCGACCCGGGACGGCGGTCCTTGCGGTTCCGAGCTCGTTCTACCATTACGTCGACCGGCGCCACTTTCAACGCCTGGACGCCCAAGGCCGGCATCGACGTGCAGGCCGCGCGCGACACGCTGGTCTACGTTTCTGCCACGCGCGGATTCAAGAGCGGCGGATTCAACCGTCGACGACCGTGCCCGGCCGGGCCTACAGCCCCGAGTTCGCCTGGAGCTACGAAGGTGGCCTGAAGACGCACCATGGCCGGCGGGCGGGTCCGTGTGAATACGGCGATGTTCTCCACCGATTATCAGGATCTCCAGGTGCAGTCGTTCATCGGCCTCGGCGTGATCGATATCATCAAACGCCGCGATCGGCGGCCATCAGAGGCAGTCGAAATCGAGGCGGCGGTAAGGCCGTCGGCCAGCCTGCAGCTCGCCAGCAGCTTCTCGTGGCTCGACGCCAGACCTACCGGCCGCTACCTCGCCGTGGGACCAGGCGGCGTGACGCGCGATGCGGCGGGCCATCGCCTGAACAACGCGCCCGGATGGTCTGGCAGTCAGTCCGCCGTCTACGAGTTCGCCACGGGCCGCGCCGGTACGGCATTCCGTCCGTGGCGATCGTGTCGTGGCAGAGCCGGGTGTTCTTCACGGCGTTCAACGACGCGATCGAGACGCAGCGAGGCGCGTGGGCTCGTGCACCTGAGGGCGGGCTTCGAGCCGCAGTCACCGCCGATGGGAGATTGCAGGTACGCGCGCAACGTGGGCAACCGGGAATACATCACCGGCTCCGCGAACTTTCCGCCGAACGCCATTAGCGGCCGTCCTGGCGACCCGCGGCACTGTGGGACGCAGTTCACGCTGCGCTATTAGGCCGGCGCGGATGGAATTTGGAATTCGGCGGTTAAACGTCGCGTCAGTGTCAACTCCCGATTCCAGATGGCTGATGTCCGTCCCAGAAACCGCCGGTGCGTCGTTGTCTTCTGTCTGGCCGGTGGCGTTCCTCCGTCAGCAACATAGCCGTGGCGGCGGCCTCGGTGCGGTCTTGCCGAAATCCGATCACTTCGCCGTGGACGACGTCGGAGAGCACCGTCCACAAGCGCTGGCCCTTCCCGCGTTGGATCTCATCGAGTCCGAGATGCCGAGGGCGCCGTTTCGGGCGCGTCCGATCCCACTCGGCCAGAAAGGCCCCGCTCGGCGCGCCGGGCTTTGCCCCAGCTCACCCATGGCGGACCGCGGCGTGACTCGTGGGCATCGACTGACAATCCACGCCGATCTGCTGCCTCAAGCGCCGGGTGACGCGCGCCTTCGCATCCGCGAACTCACTGCGCTCGGTCCGAATCCCACAGCGGCGACAGACGACGCGGCGCTGCGGATAAATGAGCGTCACGGGATGCGCTGCCCACGGCAGATCGTCCCAGGTGCGCTCCTTCATCGACCGCACGCGGCTGATCCGTCGACCACATCCACTGCAGGGGTATCGCCGCCCGTGGCGTTCCAAATGCACCCGAAGTCGAGTGGTCCCGCTGTCGTCCGCACCCTCAATGTTCTCACACCCGAAATCCGGGCAAGCCCAGAACCCACGTCAATCGCGCCGCGATCCCACGGGTCCTCCCTTGTTGGTAGCACATCAGAGAGAACGACACCGGGTGGTCCGGTGCCAAGTGGGATCGCACGATCTTCACGTAAAATAGCTCAATGAGCTTCCGCCCTTTTATTCATGCCGCTGGGTGGATCGGAGGATGGCTCTTCGGAGGCGCGAAGCCGTTCGAGCCTCCCCGACACTCCTTCTGGAAGTGTCCGCGTGCTGAATCGCCGGGGTCCTGGCGGAAGAGGCACCGCCGTGGCTGTCGAAGAGCCCGATGAGCCTATCAGCGTGGAAGCTGTCGGATCTGCCGTGCGTCACGCTCGCAGCCGTTAGCACTGAGTTCCGCTGCCGTCGAAAACCCGAGCGTCCAGGCCGTCGAGCAGACCGCCCACCCAACAGCGGTCCGCGCAGGCGGCCGGGTAATCAGCTCAAATCGCTGTACTCAAATCGCTGAACAGCCCTTTATGGCAGTTGAGTTCGTCTCACAGATGTCGCCCGCTCTAAGCAGCGTCCTTGTTGAATTCGCCGTTCACGCTATGCCGCCTGGCTCAGCGACCGTGACTTTGATGCCGAGCGGCGCAAGTGCCTGTGCGAGGACCAACGGGCTTCCGCGGGAAATCCGCAAATTCCAAGCGCGCCCGGCCCGCCTTTCGTTCGCTTCGACATGGCGGAGCCGAGTATCTTCATCCTGCGATAACCCAACGCCCACCTTCGAGCCGCAGGACCGTCCCCTAACGCGATACTGAGCGATGGGAGGAAGATGTATCCGCGCGCGGTGCATCCGCCAACGCCACCACTCACGCAGGCTTGAAATCAGACTCATCATGGCGGTTATTTCACGCCGCGCGTGTTTCCGATCTGCAGGAGCGGCTGTGTCGGAAGGACTCTCCGAGGACGGCGACATCCTTGCGCTCATCGAGCAGACGCTCGCGCGCTCCTACGACTTGCGAATCACCCGGATCTCAACAGCGATTCTGGCGTCACCGACCGAGCGATAGGCGACTGCGACCCTGATCGCCCACGTTCACGGCGTCGAGTCACCGTGACGCGGTTGTTTCGCAAGACCAGAGAACGACCATTGGGGAGTCCTTTGCCGATGAAACGGGTCGACGAGACCGTGGTAAACGTGACCTCTCGGCCTGCAGCTTCGAGTGTCAGCGAAGATGCCGACACGCTCTTCGCAACACCCGTGAACGTCCGAAGTCGTTGGCGGTCGGCCTGGTCGGCGGTTTGGGCGCTGGCGGAGATGAGGCCGACGGTCACCGCGACAGACAGGGCCGCGAATACCAGAGCGTGCCATACGTTCCCCTCGAAGGATCACCCGAGTATCCCACGGGTAGCCGCTTACGCCGCGCTGAACGTCGGTTCGCACCTGCGAGCGGTTCCCGGTTTCTCGCGGCTGGCGGCCTTTCGAGGCCATGCGACCATTTCAACGCCACTTAGGTATCGTTTCGAGGCCATCCCCGTCGTTCTCGCAGAGCGTGCCGGTTCGTCGTCAGGCGATTCTCATGTCAGCGCCTTTGTTCAGTTCGACTCTCGCGCACAAGGAAAACGGCTGAATCGTTGCTCGCGAGCCGATCAAGTGAGCTACGCCCAGATCTGGTGACGTTGTCACGATGGTCGAGTGGATTACCGTACGACGACTGGGCATCAAGCAACTGCGCGAGTTCTTCATGTTCACGGACGGCCCACTCCTGTGCGTACGGCCCGAAGAAACTCACGACATCCACGCCGTCCAGTCGAACACGCCAGCCATCCTCCTCACCGATGATGACCAAGACTCGATGTTTCATCGGTCCCCCACTATCGAAAACATCAGGCCCACGATTCATTACCACGCGCGACTAGCGCATACGAGCGCGCGGAGCGGTCAGACAGCATCGGTCGTCTCACTTCCTTCCTATCTGTACTTGTTGACGATCTCGTTCTGTGTGGCTCATCGAATGGCCAGGTCAGGGCCGAGTCCATATGCCCGACAGGCCACCCATGCGAATCGTCTTCCGTGACACCGAGGCATTCGCAGGGCTCAAATGCCAAAGAAAAACAACATGAGCTGGCATAGCCAGTATGTAAATAAATCCGTACGTGACAAGCCTGCCGACACTTGATCGTCTCCGATTGCTTTGCTGTTCTTCATCGATTGTCGGAATGTTTGCGGTCGCGGCCGCGGGCGGCCGGTAACGAAACGGTTCAGGTCGAGCCGTCCAGCTTCGCGTCGAGTCCTCCTCCTTAACTGCTGGTGGTTCTACTTCCTCCATCACCAGAAATGTCCGTTAAGTGGTTGTGCCCGTAGAATCGACTTTCGGCGGCACGGGATTGGTCCTTCCATGGACGCCAGTCGGATTTGGGATGCAGTCCCCAAGGGGACACGGTGGTGTGTGACGGGATGCTCGAAATGGCGGCTCCGCGACCATCGGCACGCGCCTGGAGCGTGCGACCTGGGACCATCACCGTGCAGCTCAAGGCGGATGCTTGGGATGAGGAACGAAGCGCCATTATCGGCGCGGTGTGCTCGCCCGTTCAATGCGGGGTTCGACGATTGTGCCGTCGAGCAGAACGATGGCGATGTAATCCGGTCCACTAGGGAGGTGTCGCTCTTCGTCCATCTGCTCAAAGGTCAAACGAAACGCACCAAGCAGCCGGTCGTGCCGCCGCACTGGGCCGACACGGTTCCCGAGAAGCTTTGCGACAGGCTCAACGACACGAGCTCGAATCGTTTGACGTGAGGGTTCCGCACCTTCAGCCAGCGTTCGCCTGTCCGGCGCGCATCGCTCGCCGAGAGCGGCGGATCGGGCGTGATGCTTTGGTCCCACCGTGGCAGCCGGGCCGCTCGCTCGACTGTGATTTCAAAAACCTGCCTGGCGCCGTCCGGGCCGGTCGCTTCCGACACGGTGAACTGAAGCCTGAACGCCACGGTCAGCGTCATCCTCACGGGAGTCAGTACGCCGTTGACGAGTGTCGGCGTGAACTCCCACTGCCTGACTGCATCGAGTGCCGCAGCGTCGAGCATTGGAATCGAGCGGAGCACCCTGGCGTCCTGAACCGTTCCAGTCGGACTAATCGTGGCCTCGATCATCACCACGCCTTCGACGTGCGCCCGTCGGGCCTCTGGAGGATAGACCGGCTTCATGTCCTTGGTCTCTCGTCGGAGCGCGGACCTGGCCGCCTACCCGCGACGGCGGCTTCTGTGGTTCCTGAGAAGCGGCAGCGCCCACCAAGGCCTGCGCTCCCAACAAAGCGGCGGCGATCACCAGAGATCGATGCACGGGCGTTTCCTCCACAACGAGGTTCCCCTGTTTAGACACCAAGCCGTTCGCGTGTGCCGCAACACGAAACTGTCAGCTCGGAGCCGCGCCAACGACGCCGCGCAGCGATCCCGGCACCGGCGAGACCGACGCTGGAGGGTGGATGACGTGAGGCAGAACATACCGATGGCCTGGTGTAGGAACGTATGGCAGAATCCCCGGCGATGCCTCCGCTGAACGGAGCGTTCCACTGGTAGCAAGGGCTCACCAGTCAATCGATTCAGAACATGTCGCTGAGGGGAGCCGGGGCCGAGAACGGATCCGTCAACCCACGCGAGCCAACGGCGTCTGAAGTTTCCTGTCGTCCCTTCAGTTTTCGTTCAGGGTCGAGCGCCACAGGCGTCTCCCGTTGCGGCGGCGTCCGATTCTACTCGACAGGTTGTGCCCCTTGACACATGTTCAGGCCAGCCCGGCGCGTCGTTAAGGGAAGTCAGGGGCGTTCCAAAGGAGGCGGCGAGGATGCCCGACGTGATGGCCCATAGAGTGCCTCGGCTCCTGCTCGGGATCGTGTTGGTCAGCGCGTGCCGCGCCGAGTCGCACGCACCCACTCAATAACGACCGGGCCATCGGCACAGATACAGCCGTTAGGGCCGCCACCGCCGCAGCCGCCGGTTCATCCATCGCCCCTCGAGGGGTCGTACACGGTGACGCTCACGATTGGTTCGACATGCAGCGTCGTTCCCGAAGCGGAACGGACTCGCACGTACAGTGCGAGCATCGAGACGGGGTGTGAGGGGCACCCCACGTTTGAGTGCGCCCTACGTTGTGGACACTCCACCAGCGGGACGTTCCTGCAAGGCCCGATCTGGCACGGCGGCATCAGGGCGTTTTGAGGGCATCGGCTGCCACCAGTTCTTTGCCTCCAAGGATACCGACACGGCAAGTTTCGCCCTCGAGAACAACAACGACGAAGCGCATGGCGGCCACATCGTGGAGCAGTCGTCGTCGGGAACGTGGCTGGAGATTATCGGGAGTGCGACCGGGCCGTTCAGCGTGTCCGGCGATCTCATTACGTCAATCGACGCATCGGGCACGGGCAGCGTCTGGGTACTCGCCCGACTCCATCGGCCTATCCGTTTCCGTGCGGGGACTTCGTCGCGTGCAGCACGACGGACTTGCGGCTGACGTTGACGCGCAACTGACCGGGCGTACGGACACGAGAACACGCCTCTCTATGGGCGGCTACTTCGGCCGGTTCTGGTAGAGCGCCGCCGTCATGTCGTTGGCTAGAGCGGTTTCTACTTCGGTGTAGCGAGCCTGTCCTTGGTTCTTCGGCCTTGGTCATTGGTCTGAGCGGTCGGGGACATGGGTAACAAATTAGTCCAGCGACATGGGTAACAGTTGATCGAGGTTTCTGGTCATCGTTCTTCGTGCTTCAGGGCAGGCGCGGAGCCAGCGGAGCTGGCGGAGCGCCCCCGTTGATCGGCGATGTGATCGGATGAAGCGTGCGAGACCGTGCATCGTACCCGGGCAAGCGCGAGCGTGGCAAAGTGGACGGTCCAGATCCCGTCATCGACTTCTTCAAAGGCGATGGGTTCCTGCGCGAGCGCGGCCGAGACAAAAAGCGGCGCGCCCTGCCACGAGACGTACCCATTTTGGTCGACGCGGCGAATCTCCGCGTGGCCGGGATAGTCGAGCGGCGGCAGGCGGCGCGGCAACGATCGCGCCGAGGGCTGATACTGCGAGGCCGGGACCGCCTGGCCCAACGCTTCATGCGGCCGCTCATGGTTGTATTCGGCGCAGAAGCGCGTGAACCGGCGCTGTTGGGCGCGGGCGGTGGCCGCCGGGGGACGGGTCGTGTGCGTCTTCGAGCACGGCGTGAAACTGTTCGTGCGCGCCGTTCTGCTCGGGATGCCCCGGCGCGATCCGTTCCGGGCCGATGCCGAGTCGGATCCACCACACCGCCAAGGCCGACAGCCGGCCCAAGCCCGGTCCGCCAAAGGGCGGGCCGTTGTCACTGCGGATCCGGTCGGGCAACCCGTACTCGGCGAACGCGCGTTCGAAGCAGGGCGCGTGACCGCGAGCGTATGGGCAGTCAGCGCATCACACCGGAGGACGAAGCGACTATATCCATCACGCAACGTGAACGGATAACAGTAGCGGCGATCACCGGTGAGAAACTCGCCCTTGAAATCCGTCGTCCACACCTCGTTCGCGCGCGGTGATCGGCGCGCGGGCCGACGGGTCTGTCCGAGCGGGCGACGCCGCTGGCGCCGGGCGCCGATCAACCCGCGCGCTTTCAGATGCGTCCGACACCGTCGGTGGCGCACGGCCACGCGCCCCGTGGCGATCGCGGCGCACGCGCCACCGCCAGCAGTTTCTTCGGTCCCCAATGCGGATGCCGCCGCCGCAACCGTATGAGCGTTCCCAACAGCTGGGGCTCGGTGGCCTGCGGACTCCGGTGCGGGCGGCGCGAGCGATCCTGCAACCCGAGCAGACCCTCGGCCGCGTACCGCCCCAGCCACTTGTAGCCCGTCTTCCGGGTGATTCCGTACTGCGCCGCGAGCTCCGTCATCGGTGAACAACCCGCTGTCGATCTCGCGAACGAACTCCACGCGTTCTTCCATGGGCGACATCTCGCGCCAGGGCATCGAGACACCTCCAGCGTCGCTGGCTGCCCCGGCCGGTGGCGAAAAGTGTTACCCATGTCGCTGGACAGAAGTGTTACCTATGTCCCGGATCGAGCCCTCCGTCCTTCGTCCATCAGGTCCTTGCGTGCGCCGCTCCGGCCGCGGACCGGAGGACCATGGACGGACTCTGACCAAAGCGACGGACAAAGGACTCTGGCCCGAGGACCACGGACGACGTACTTACACCGATTCGAAAACGCTCTAATTGGTCGCCTCTGCCTCAGGATCGATTCGAGAGGAGACCGAGATGATCGCCGCCGTTACGCCCGCAAATCCACCGAGCAGAATCTGGCGCCGCCGACGAACTGAAGTCCGTCACGCGCCAGGTCGCGGCGGTCCAGTCGCAGTGCACGCAGCGGCTCATGAGCGAAAAGTGACGGATCGAGGCATCACGACCTCGTGTACTCCCGCTCGACAGGTCTGAATGTTCCGTCTTGCTGCTGCTCGTTGATCAGCGTCACCACGAGCGGCCGCTCAGAGGCGTGCGCGGCATCCTGATCTTCTCCAGCTCTGCGAGCAACGGCGCCAGCAACTGCTCGACGGTCGGACGTGGCGTATCTGGAACGCGACGTGCGGGTCGGTAATTCTCCAGAAGCGGGATATGAACAATCCGAGGACTAGTGGCCCGTATACGCTGAACAAGGACCAGATCGCGGAGCGCGGCGCCCGGATGGCAAGGCGCGACGACTGAGAATACCGGGAGTATTTGAAGGAGGAGCAACGCAGCCAGCCGGGATGCCCCGCCCGCGAGGTGGTCCTTGATCAGCGTATACGGGCCACTAGTTGAGGATGCCGTCATAGTCGGGCGTCACATCGAAGAAGAGTCTCCCGGCAAGCACCTCCCTGATGGCATAGACGAGGTCGGGCACTTCGCTCGGGGCTCCCAGACACACGCATCGCCTCCCGCCGCCAGGCACGCCTCGACATGCTCGGGATCGTTGAGGCCGTGAGAAAGATGACTTTGCCGCGCATCGCTGCGCCTTGAGGCGCATCGCCACCCCCGAGCCCGTCGAGCGTGGGCATCGACACATCCAGGACGACGATGTCCGGCATCAGCTGGACCGCCGCATTGACGGCCACCCGTCCGTTTCCGACGCTGGCGACGGACGTTGAAGTCGTAGTCGAGGAGGTTCGGCGACGGCTGCGCGCAGTGTGAGAGCGTCCTCGGCGACGAGCAGGGTTGGCTTCGAGTCGTGTCGATAGATGTTCATGGCCTCACCAAGTGACGCGGTCTTGACGGGCGTTGGGACCGCGCTACTTGCTCCAGACACGCGTGCCTGCAGAAAGTCACATCGCAGACGAGCTGGAGGGGGTGGGGTCTGATGACGCACGACTGCGCGCAGGAGCCGGCTGTTGGCAAGCGCGATGGTGCGGTCGTCGGCGTCGAGCAGCGTTTGCGTAGAGGTGATCGTCCGGAGCGTGCCTCGCTGACCGTCGACCTCGATGACGTCGCCGGAGTGAGCACGCGGCGCACGTAAAAACCCCGCGACGATATCTCGAGTGATCGCCCGCGTGCCTAGTCCGAACGACAGGCCGAACGCCAATGCGATTCCGCCGAGGGCACACGTGGCCACAACGCGGATGATCTCCGTGTCAATCTGCAGTTGCGCCAGCGCCATGATGCCGATCACGAACAGAATGAGCGCGGATACGAGACCGCCCAGGGAGCGCGCGAACTCGATGTGCGCCTCTCGTGCGGCTTCGCGACCGTCTCACTGGCAAACTGGCTTGCCGCGCTTCCAATGACCAGGAGCAGCACCGCCGCGACAATGTTCGGCAGGTATCGAAAGAACGCGTCGAATGCCTGAGACACCGCCTGTAACTGCAACAGGTCGGCGCCGATCCGCGCGATCAGGCAGAGGAGCAGGAAATAGACGAGGCGGGGCAGAACGATGTTGATCGATTGACGAAGTCCGATGCGGTGCAGCGTCCGGTCGATGCCCGCCTGTTGGAGGAGTTCGTCGAAACGCACACGCACCAGGAGAGCGCGGAGCACGCGCTCGACCAGCTTCGCGGCCAGCACCATGATGACGATCACGGCCACGCCGGCGAGCAGGCGGGGAATGGCGCGGATGCCTGCGGCGATAGCGTCCCTGTAAATGGCGGCGAGTTGTTCGAAGATCCCAGGCTGTTGTGGCATCAGCGTCCTTCTCTCTCTGGCGGCGGACGCTTCTCGCCGAAGCGGCCGAGTGCCAGCGATAACCACTCCATGGCCACGTGGGCCAAGCTGGTGCAGTAAAAGATCGTGAGATCGCGACTCAGGAATCGCCGCTCGATGCCTCGCCGAACGCGGCCGGGCAGGTCGCTCGTCGGCTCGACCTCGAGGTTGCTGAGGATCGCCAGCGGCAGCTCGTCCGGCGGTCCGCCTTCGACCGCATCGTCATCAGGTGCCATGCGCCTGGACCAACACCGACTCGCCGGCGCGTTCTGTCGTGCTGAACAGCTCGCGAAATTGTTCGCGCGCACGCTTGATCCGCATTTTTGCGGCCGAGAGTCCGATGCCGAGCGTATCGGCCACGGCTTCGTATGAAAGACCATCGATATCCCGCAGGACCAACGGCACACGAAGCGGTGTCCGGCAGGGGCATCAAGCGTGGCATCGATGCGCGCACGTTCGTCCCGTCGTTCGAGATCGACCAACGCCAGGGGCTCCTGTCGCAGGCGCGCGTCGGGGTCTTCTCCGCATCCTCGAACCAGACATACGGGCCACCCCGACGCCGCTGCAGGTAGTTCAGGCAGTGATTGGTCTTGACGCGCGTGAGCCAGGTGACGAACGTCGATCGCCCTTCGAAGCCGTCCAACGCGAAATAGGCTTTGACGAACACTTCCCGTGCGAGATCTTCCGCATCGTTGCTGGCTCTCGCGAGGTGACGGCAGTTGGCCAGTGATTCGCCGCTGGTGGCGGCGCGACGAGCTCTTCGAACGCGTGGGTATTGCCGACAGGCGCGGTCCGGAGTGGCCGCGACGAGCGCTTCATCTGAGGGTGTGGCCGACGCGTCGCCGACACTCGACATAACTGGCTGCGGACGTTACATCTGGTCAATTGTATCGTGCGCAGCGAGGATGAGCTCAACGCACGGGCACTGCTCGTTTCGCTGGGAGGACGGCCCTCTGGCCGTCGATGCCACCTGCTGATGACAGCCCTGACACGGGTGTGTCCGGCCCTCCTTGTATCGCGCGTCGTCGCGCGTTGACGTCGCGCGTTGACGCGCGTTGGACGGTGCGTTGACGGTTGACGAACGTCTTCGTTGAGCCATAATCAGCGGCGTCGTCGCTTTAATGTTTCCTATCGTCCGGGCGAGTGGCAGACACATTGACGCCGCTCGAGAAGGCTGGCGCAAAGCGCGAACGACGCACTGAGCCTAAGCCTCATGGGGCTGCCGCTATGATCGGCCAGACGCTAGGCCATTACCGGATCGATGCCAAGCTCGGCGAGGGCGGCATGGGCGTCGTGTATCGTGCTTTCGATACCCATCTCGACCGTGCCGTCGCCATCAAGGTGTTGCGCCCGGATGCCACTGCCAGCCCCGACCGTAGGCGCCGCTTTGTGCAAGAGGCGAAATCGGCTTCCGCCCTGAATCACCCCGGCATCGTCCACATTTACGACATCGACAGCGCAAATCTGCCTGATGGTCCCACCGACTTCATCGCCATGGAGTTCGTGCCAGGCAAGACGCTCGACCAATACATCGGGAAAAGTGGACTGAGTCTAAACGATGCATTGAAGTATGGCATTCAGATCGCCGACGCACTGGCGCGCGCCCACGCCGCCGGAATCGTCCACCGCGATCTGAAGCCGGCCAACATCATCGTGGCCGACGATGGCCGTGTGAAATTGCTCGACTTCGGCCTGGCCAAGCTGACTGAAGTCATCGACGGCGATCCGGAAGGCGCGACGGCGACCATGGCGGCGCAGGCAACCCTCAAACAGAAGAGGGCGCCATCCTGGGCACTGTGGCCTACATGTCTCCCGAGCAGGCCGAGGGCAGGAAGGTAGATGGCCGCTCTGACATTTTTTCGTTCGGCTCGGTTCTTTACGAGATGGTCACCGGGCGGCGCGCCTTCGAGGGCACGAACAAAATCTCGACGCTTGGCGCCATCTTGCACACAGAGCCGAAGGCCGCAAGCGAGATTTCAGCGGGCGTGCCGACGGAACTGGACAAGATCATCGCCCGTTGCCTGCGCAAGGATCCGGAACGCCGGGCCCAGGGCATCGCCGATATCAAGCTCGCTCTCGAAGAGCTGAAGCAGGAGTCCGAGTCGGGCAGCTCTCGGGGCAAGTCGGGGCAGCCACGGCCGTTCGTCCGCCCGCGCGGCCGCCTCGACGCTTTGTCGCGATCACAGCGGGAGTTGTGGCGCTGGTCGTTGCCGCAGCCGGCCTGGCCTGGTGGCTGCTGAAGCGGCCTGCTTCCGCCCCGGCGCGATCCGAATGGGTGCAAATCACGAACCTGCCCGACTCGGCCGTCCAGCCGGCGCTCTCGCCGGACGGCCGCATGCTCACCTTCATCCGCGGCCCTTCGAGCTTCACGACGAACCGGGCAAGTCTACGTGAAGATGCTGCCCAGCGGCGAGCCGGTGCAGCTCACCCGCGATAATCGCACGAAGATGAGCCCGGTCTTTTCACCGGACGGGTCGCGGATCGCGTACTCGGTAGAGGGGGCCTTGGGACATGTGGGCCGTGCCCGTGCTGGGAGGAGAACCGCGCCTGTGGCTTCCGAACGCCTCTGGGCTGGTGTGGATCGACAAATCGAAGCTGCTGTTTTCTGAGATCAAAGATCAGCGTCTGCATATGGCGATCGTGACCTCCGATGAGAGCCGGGCCGGGTCGCGTGATCTCTATGTGCCGCCCCATGAGCGCGGCATGGCCCATCGCTCGTATCCCTCACCCGACGGCAAATGGATGCTGTTGGTGGAGATGAACGAGCGGGGAGCCCATTGTGCGGTGCCGCCTGGCCCCGCTGGACGGCAGTTCGGCAGGGCAGCAGGTCGGCCCGCCGACTGGCCAATGTACGTTTGCCGCATGGTCGCCCGATGGGGAGTGGATGTACTTCAGCTCGGACTCCGGCGGGGCCTTCCACACCTGGCGTCAGCGCTTCCCCGACGGCCAGCCCGAGCAGATTACTTCGGGGCCGACCGAAGAAGAGGGACTCGCCATGGCGCCCGACGGCCGCTCGTTCATCACGGCCGTGGGATTGACGCAGAGTTCCGTCTGGTTGCACGACGGCGGAGGCGATCGGCAGAGTCTCGCTGGAAGGTTACGCCTTCGCGCCCAGATTCACCCCCGATGGGAAGCGGCTGCTCTACCAGGTGCGAAAAGGCGCTGCGAGCGAATTGTGGGTGGCGGAACTCGATTCCGGACGCAGCGAGCCTTTGCTGCCGGGCATTGCCGTTGCACTGGCGGGGAACCCCCGGTCCTGGTCAGGCTACGACATTTCACCGGACGGCCGTCAGGTCGTTGTGGCGTCACCTGACAACGGTGGCAAGTTTCGCTTGTGGCTCGCGCCGCTCGACCGCCGCTCGCCGCCGCGGCAAATTCCCAACATCGAAGGTGCACGGCCCGTGTTTCGGCGCGACCGGTGAAGTCTTTTTCCACAGCGTCGAGGGGACCTCCGCGTTCCTTTACCGTGTTCGGGAAGACGGAGGCGGGCTGCGGAAAGCCTTCGACCCGTCGATCGTTGGCATCATGGGCGAATCCCCAGACCGTAACTGGCTGGTGTTAGGCTCAGCGCGATAGGTCTCGTGATTTTCCGGGTCGACGGCGGCGCTCCGCTTCAGACACGAATCCGGGGCAGAACACTGCTGCGGTGGTCTGGGGACGGGAAGCATGTGTTTTTGCATAGAGCCTTCTGACTAGTAGGGACAAGACCTACGTCTTCCCATTGACGCCGGGCCGTCCCCTGCCCGAGAGCTTCATCGATGGGCTTCCATCCGAGCAGGAAATTGTGAAGCTGCCGGGCGTGCGGGTGATCGCGTCAACGGATGTAGTGCCCGGCCGGACGTGCAGATACATACGCCTTCACGCGCGAGGCGTGCAGCGCAACCTGTATCGGATTCCCGTGCCGTGATCCGGCGTTGAGAGCAGGTGCGCGGCCTCCTGTCCGTCTCGGCATGGCCAAGATCATTCATGATGCTGTTCTGGAATGCCTGTGATCTCGAACGGAAAACTTGCCGACTTCCAGGCCTACTACAACGCGGCACGCAGCCACGCGTCGGTTGGAGGGCCACACGCCCTCGAACCTGCGACCCCGGCTTAGAAGACAGATTCCTGTCACTTCGAATCGCGCCATTTTTGGCCGTGTGCGAACTCATGCCGTTTCAACGACTCGTAGAAGCCTATTGAAGCGGGTGGAACGATGAGGCTCTCTCTCACTACAAGATCATCTACAGAGCACTATAGACAAAGACGGAGATCATCGGTGAAGCGTACATGCACGCGCTCGACATCAACCTTTGCCAAACAGTACGGATTTTCAACGGCCGCAAGTCGCCACGATGTTTTGTGAGCCGGGGATCGGCGACGAATTGTGTTGGATGAGCGGTTTGGCGCTCGACAGCTAGCCGCGCCCGCGGCGCCGGTTCGTCTTCTGCATCGTCTTTGCCGTCCGCATTTTGGCCGCTTGACTGTCCGCAATGCGCGCGCCCGGATCGAGTCGGCATCGGCTTACGATGTTTCTTACCGGGCGCATCGACGACTGGCCGCCGCTACGCCCTTTGTTTCTCTCCGCGCCGCCGCCGCGGCCGGTTTCTTCTTCGAGGCCTTCGTCGTGCCGCTTCCGCGAGCTGCTTGAGCAGGTCGGCCGCGCCGTCACGCACACTGGCGATCTGCGTCGTTCAGCGTCTCGCGGTCCATCCAGCCTTCGGCCTTCGCTTGAACGGTCCCTGCGATTCGTCCGAGCTGCTCGGCAAACGCGCACCACTCGCTGCTCCAGCGCGTCGGCCGTCATCGCGCCTGAGGCGTTCGGTCGTCGATTGTGCCATCGTTCGTGTGTTTGTTCCAGTTGTCGCGCTTTCGCCATGCGAACTCCATCCTGCGACGTTGGGTCGCTACACACCTGCGTCTTGCCTTCGGGTTCGGACGTAGAGGAATCGTTGGCATGAGGTCATTTCTCCTTCAAGTTCGCATGCCGCCGCTCGCGATTAAACCCCTTGCTGTCGTGGAGGGTCCTGGGAACAGGCAGCCTTCGCGCGCCTGCGGCATACGGTGATGCTCGTATGTGGGAAATGCGGTTCATTTTGACGTCGAGCGCCGCTCGAAAGGTGGGTGACCGTCGGGACTTGCTCGCAAAAGACGCGCGTCGAGCTGCTCAAGCGTCGTCATCGGTAGAACTTCATCATGGTGGCCTCGGACAATGCCTTGAAGAGGCGGCCCCGAAAGGCTGGGCGATCGGTAAAGCTTCGTCAGCATGAGCACCGATGCCTTCTTCACAGCTGTACTGTTCCGCACAGGAGGGCGCTAAGTGAGCAACGGGACCAGGGCCGCTACGCTGCGCGCACGGTTGTCTCCGGCACTGGGATCCGCGGGATCTCCACGAGCCCGGCCAGGTACGTCCGGGTCTCCAGCAGCGTCGAGGCCACGAGATTCGCGCCCGGTATCCCGCAACAGCTGCGTGCTGTCGTCCGCCAGCGCCGGCGGTGCCCAGCGTCCGACCAGGATTCGCACATCGGGCAACGCGGCGCGAAGCCTCTTGACGAGATAGCGCGTCTTCGACGGCAGGCTCGGAGGCAAATCGGCGATGCACACGACCGAGAATCCCCGCTCGTGCACAAGCGACACGAGTTCCGACGCCTGCATGCGCGTGCTGGTAATCTCGACGGCGATTGGCAAATCGTCCACGACGTGCGCGAGCATCACGAGCGCCAGTTCGTCGGCGACGCCGTTGATCGGCGTAGCCCAGCACGCGCAACGGCTCGTGCGGACCTGGAGTGGTGGATCGATCCGGTGCCTCCGGCTGGCGCTGGGCTCAGGCGTCGGACCGACTCTGCGGCGTCCGACAGCAGTTCCCGCGTCGCATCGATGACGGCCGTTTCTTCCTCCACCGACAGCCGCTGCTCCAGACGGTCGCGTTCGGCGTAATTGAGCGCCGGCAGCAGCAGGCGTCGTAGACCGAGCGTTCTGGCGCGGTCTTGATGCACCGCTCGATGAGGTCGGCCGCCTCCGCCTGATCGCGCGCCAGCAGGCGCTGATAGTAGCCATGCTCGGGAGCGAGCGCAGGAGTGTCGGCCATCAGCGTCCCGACGAACTCGAGCCCCGGAACGTGCTTGCCGCAGCACGACGATGCACACGGTCAGCGGTGTCGCCATGAGCAGGCCGAGCGGCCCCCACAGCCACGTCCAGAACGCCACGGATGCGAGCAACGCCACCTGCGAGACGCCGGCCGCGCCGGCACACATCACCGTTTCGAGCACGAGATTCGTGCACGAGCTCGAGCACGACAAACAAACCGACCACGTAGAGCGGACCGGCCCAGCCCTGGAGAGCCGCCAGGCTGACCGCGATCGGCGCGCCGGCGCCGAGCACCGGCCCCACGTGCGGGATGAATCGCAGCGCCGCACCGAGCGCCGCCCAGACCAGGGCGTACGGCACGCCGAGGACGTAGAGTCCGACGCCGACGGCGATGCCGTAGACGAGATTGACCAGGGACTGCATCAACAGTTGCCGGCTGACGCGGGTTCCCGCCTCGTCAAACGCCTTCGGTGGTGATGGCCAACTGGCCATGCCCGAACAGCCCGATCAACCGGTCGCGCAGATCCCGGCGTTCGAGCAGCATGAAGATGACCATCGTCACCACGAACCCCGCCGTTCCCAGCTGGCCGACGATCGGCGTGAGCCACGCGAAGCCCGAGAAGCTCGTCGACCTGCGCAGAGGTGACCACGACGGGCCGCGAGACCGTTCCCTTGGGCGCATCCGATCGTCCAAGATCGGTCTTGATGTCGTCGATCGTGTCCTGCAGCTTCTCGACCGAGCTCCCCTTGCCTGCGCCGCGCACGTCCGCGATCTTCGCCAGGATGTTGGCGCGGTAGCGTGGAAGGTCGTCGGCCAGATGATCCATCTGCCGCGTCAGGCCCCAGCCACCGAGACCGAGCATCGCGAACACCAGCGTGACCACCGCGAGAACGGCGGCGACGCGGCCAACCCAACGCTGAAGCCAGGTGACTGGAGGAGTCAGCACGAACGTGAGAAGGATGGCGACCGCAAACGGCACGAGCACGGCCTGTGCCCAGTAGAGGACGACAACGACGAGCACACACCCGGCGAACGTCACCCACGGTTTCAGTGTCTTCGACGTGTCATCCATCAGGCCCGACCGTTCGTCGTGTGTTCAGCGATCCTTGCCCGACCGCCGACTGGGGTTTCGCGTCGTGCGTCGCGGTGGCTTGCTCGATATCGAGGGACTTGCGGTAGGCCGCGGCCTCGACCCGAATCTCTGCACTCAACGCACGGTGCTGACGGCTGTGAGCCGGCGCGGTCGCTATTTGCTTCGCGAGGTGCCTGATCAGCTCGAGCCGGGTGTCCGTTTCAGCATCGCGAAGCGATGGTGGAGTGTTGCGCCTCATGGAAACACTGTACTCGGTCGAAGGGCGTGCGCTGCTGTTCCATCGGGCACGGTGCCTGAACAGAGCCCAGCCGTTGTGATCGCAGCGGCGTCCGCGGCGGTGCAATAATGGACTTGAGCCAACGCGCCATGGAAGTGGCAAGCAGAAGCCTGCGTATGACGCGGATGCAGTTTCTCCGTTCCGCAGGAGCAGGGAAAACCGTCGTGACTCTATCAACCCACCGACGTCATTTTCTCCCAAGGCAGTGCGTCCGACAGCGTCCTGTACATTCAGAAGGGCGCCGTCAAGCTCTCGGTGCAGTCGCACGGCGGGAAAGAGGCGGTCGTCGCGATGCTAGGCCCTGGTGACTTCTTCGGCGAGAGGAGCGCTCGCGGGTCAATCCTGTTCGCCTGGCGGCCGCGACCGCGATGACCGCGACGACCGTGCTGATCGTCCCGAAAGAGCAGATGATTCGCATGCTCCACGATCAGCACGCCCTCTCGGACCGGTTCATCACGTACATGCTGGCGCGGAACATTCGCATCGAAGCAGACCTGGTCGATCAGCTGTTCAATTCCAGCGAGAAGCGGTTGGCCCGCACGCTGCTGCTGCTGGCGCGTTACGGCAAAGCAGACCAGACCCATCGCGTGCTGCCGCGGATCTCGCAGGAGACGCTCGCGGAAATGATCGGCACCACGCGCTCGCGCGTGAACTTCTTCATGAACAAGTTCAAGAAGCTCGGTTTCATCGAATACAACGGCGGCCTCAAGGTCAATCATTCCCTCCTGACCGTCATCGTGCACGACTAACGGGCGTTCGTCGCACCGGACCGGAGTTGAACGCTTGTTTTCCTCTAGTCCTGGGGACCATACACGTCAAGGCCCATCGCGTCGCGGTTGGCTGCCCACGCGCCAGCGACTCCCTGTGCACGAGTGCTCAACCGGCACAGACAGGCGTCAGCGATTTGCCGCATGCTGGCGTGCGTAGGCTCGTGGATCGCCTCCGCCCGCGTGACGGAGAAATGAACCTGAAAGGAAGAATCACAATGCGTGCACCATCGCCGTCATTCTGCTAGTCGCCTGGTTGCTGGGAATCGTCGGGACGTACACGATCGGCGCGTTCGTCCATGTGCTGCTGGTCGTCGCGATCGTGTTGTTCGTCGCGTCGGGCTGCTGAGCGGCCGCCGCTCGCTGGCATAGCGGCGTCGAATCGGGCGCGATCAAACGAACAATGGAGGCTTCACATGTGGAATAAGAACGAGCGCCAAGGGAGGCTCGATCAGGCGAACAGCAAGGTCGACCGCACCTCCGCAAGCCCCGTAAACCTGTCCGCTCCTAAGGGACAGCAGGTGTATGCGATGTCCTTCTCGCTGCTGGCCCTTCAATGGACCGATCTCAGTTGGGAATTTTCGTCGCGGTCGCTCTGGCGGCGCTACTCTGCGTTCCCTATCTGTTCAAGGAAATTCGGGACGGAAAAGCCGACTTCGGACCTCTGAGGAGATTCCGCCGAGGAAGAGTCGTCCTTGGCCCTCAAACACCGACAGGCGCCGGCGATGTCAACCCTGGCCGAATCGGAGATCCGGCGCCTGACAGCCCGATGGGCAGGCCGATCCCTACGGCCCGCGCGCGCACAACGCACCTCCGATTCAGTCGTGATCGCTCGGTCGGGAGGAGGGTGCGTCTGCCGTAGGCGGCAAGCAGCGGAGTTGCATGCCGCCATTGGTAAACTGCTGTCGAAGTTTATCGGCCGAGTAGATTTCCGTAGCTGAGTGCAAACGGCGTCGGCGTAGGACCACCCGGCGAGACTGAGATTCCCCGGCGATAATCCACGCGCGGCGAAGCTATTGTCCCCGTGCGCGTGTGTCAGGCTGGGCCACGAGGCCTGCAGGGTGTCATAGAAGGGGCATGCTGTTGACGTCGGGAGGCGGCTAATACTTCCAATCGTCCTGACGTCGTCGGTGAACGGCGCACTCCGTGACACTCCCGTGGAGCTGATGGCCATCAAGGCATGGGGCACGGGGCCAGACGATTACCTTTCGCAAACACCTCGACGGTGCGTTGCCGAGTTCCAGGCGACGCGCTCGATCCGCACGATCTCTCCCCGCGGCTCGACGCTCGCGTGGCAGCACGCGACTTCTGCGGCGGCACCCTGGGGACGGAGCAGTGGACATGTCCGCAAGAATCTACGATCCCGCGTTTCCCGACGACGACGTCGTCGGCACCTTAGATGTCGGCGACGAGGTCCGGAGCAAAGAGGCGTTGCGTGAAGCGGGGCCTTGCAGACCGCGATTTTCAACAGCGTGAATTTCTCGAGCATCGCCACCGACGCGAAGGGCGTCATCCAGATCTTCAACGTCGGCGCCGAGCGGATGCTGGGCTACCGGCCGCCGAAGTGATGAACAAGATCACGCCGGCCGACATTTCCGATCCGCAGGAAGTGATCGCGCGCGCCAAGGCGCTGAGCGTCGAGCTCGGAACTCCGATTACGCCAGGCTTCGAGGCGCTGGTGTTCAAAGCCTCGCGCGGGATCGAAGACATCTACGAGCTGACCTATATCCGCAAGGACGGGAGCCGGTTCCCGGCGGTGGTGTCGGTCACGGCGCTGCGCGACGCGCAGGACGCCATCATCGGCTATCTGTTGATCGGCACCGACAACACGCGCGCGCAAGCAGGCGGAAGAGGCGCTGCTCAAGGCGGGGGCCCTGCAGAGCGCGATTTTCAACAGCGCCAATTTCTCGAGCATCGCCACCGACGCGAAGGGCGTCATTCAGATCTTCAACGTCGGCGCCGAGCGGATGCTGGGCTACACGGCCGCCGAAGTGATGAACAAGATCACGCCGGCCGACATTTCCGATCCGCAGGAAGTGATCGCGCGCGCCAAGGCGCTGAGCGTCGAGCTCGGCACCCCGATTACGCCGGGCTTCGAGGCACTGGTGTTCAAGGCCTCGCGCGGGATCGAAGACATCTACGAGCTGACCTACATCCGCAAGGACGGCAGCCGCTTCCCGGCGGTGGTGTCGGTCACGGCGCTGCGCGACGCGCAGGACGCCATCATCGGCTATCTGTTGATCGGCACCGACAACACCGCGCGCAAGCAGGTCGAAGAGGAGCGGAAGAAGCTCGATCAGCGGCTGCGCGACCAGCAGTTCTACACGCGCTCGCTCATCGAGTCCAACATCGACGCACTGATGACCACCGATCCGTCGCGGCATCATCACCGACGTCAACAAGCAGATGGA
>ERZ1370068.9375-contig-8159_pt1 | contig 34946 bp, 65 predicted proteins | sample MGYA00561227_ERZ1370068 | MGnify/ENA primary metagenome ERZ1370068 (study PRJEB38410, sample SAMEA6850437) | metagenome | study: Metagenomic assessment of the ecological functions of the soil: analysis of the soil microbiota associated with the...
GATGCCGCTTCGTTCAGTTACGTATTGCTCATTGGCCAGGTGATCGGCGTGGCTACTTTGCAGAATCCGGCGGTCAAAGCATCAACTTCGCGATTCCTTCGGAACGAATCTCCCAGTTGCAAACCGGAACACTGATTTCCCTCACGGATCTAGTAGTGGCGACGGGTCGGAACAAGCACGCAAAAGGCAGTTCAGTTTTTCCGTGACGGACTCAGTTTTTCTGTCGAAGGATGACTGCGAAAAGGCCCTGCCATATTTATGAGGCAGTTGAATCGGATGGCAACTATGCCGAAGCCTGGGCCCAGGCGGGTTTTGCAACGAAGCTAGGTCATCACACTGAAGCAATTGAAACTTCATCAAGAAGCCGTGGCCTGAGACCTTCGGCTGAATCCTATTTCAATATCGGCCTGGCGAACTACTGCTTAGAAACAGTATCGCGAATCGGCAGATGCCTACCATCAGGCCATCAAACTCGATCCTTACAACGCCGGCGACGACGATCGGTATTCACTTGGGTTGACCTATCGCGGCAATGGGCCAAGCCGGATGAAGAATTCAGCTTACCGGCAAGCGATAAAACTGAAACCTGATTTTATAAGCGCCTACGAACGGCTGGGGCGCGCTACCTGCGATCGAAGAAATACTCAGAGGCAATCGGAGGTTTTTAAACAGCTGTCTCTCCTGAAAGCCCGGCAACGCCAGCGCCCCTAACAATATGGGAGGAGAGGCCTACCTGGAGCTGGGCAAACTAAACGAGGGCAGTGGAGGCCTTCAGGCAAGCAATTCGTCTCAAGCCCGATTCCGGCAGAGCTTACTACAACTGTGGGCAAATGCTATCTGGCGATGGGCAATCGGGCCGCCGCCATAGAGCAGTACACCATTCTTCAGAACCTCGATCCGGACTGGGGAGAGAAGTTGGACCAGTTGATAAACCCGTAAAGACAGGCGGCAGACCGGCGGGAGGCAGACGGCAGGAATATCGGATCAGGAAGCGAGGCCTCGCAGAACGATAAGCGCGTTTAGACAAAACCTCACAGAAGGGACATTAGTCATGCCCACCGCACAGGGCTTAAAGACCTCAAGGTATATCAGTTAGCTTTCAGACTTGCGATGGAAATCTTTCGGGAATCGAAACGTTTCCTCACGAAGAACGGTACTCTCTCACCGATCAAATTCGCCGGGCATCGAGAAGCGTGAGCGTCGAATATAGCGGAGGGTTACCGCAAAAAGCTCTATCCCAAAATGTTCGTAAGCAAAGATGGCTGATGCGGACGGCGAAGCCACGGAGACGCAGGTCTGGTTGGACTTCGCAGAGGCCTGTGGGTACCTTTCAAAAAATCGCCAATTGGAGTTGAGAGCCGGTTACGAAGAACTCGGACGAATCGCTTGGAGCACTGATCGCGCACCCGGAGAATTTCGTCCGCTAAAGGTTTCCTGCGTCTGCCTCCTGCCTCCGCTGCCTCCCAGCTTTACCGCATCGCTTCGTTAACCAACGCCGTCAGCGCATTATCTTCCAATACCTTATTTTTCTGCAGCGAGCCGTGCAGGTCGCAGCCAAAGATGGCATGGGCCAGCGGCAACGTTGAATCGAACGCTGCTGCGTTGTTGCGAGTGCCGGGAACAAGTCTTCCCGGAGTAATGACCTGCGGGTACGCGACCGTCAGACCAGGCGCGAACATCGCTGCGATCGCCTGCTGACGGGTAACTCGAGCACCAGTGGAAGTGCGAAACTCCTGCGGCCGGAACAGTGTCAGCCAGCGATTGCTCTTTGCGTCGCGCAGAATGATCGGGCGTTGAGGGTTTCTTCGCAGTCGCCGCCGATGGCCAGCAAGGCAACTGGGGAGACCTGTCGGCAAACGGCGTCCAGGGCTTCATGAAAACGCCGAGCGCGATTGAGCACCGCCGCCAGGTAGGCATCCAGGTCGTCCAGCGCCTTTTACTGGTCGAGAATGAGCAGCCTTCGAGCGTGTCTCGAATTGCCGGCGATATTCGGATCAGTGATCGGTGACCAGCCATATCGTTTCCATACTGCCGGGTCGTAGAGATCAATCGACAAGGGCTTGAGGTTTTCGTCCAGGAACCTGGCTACCGGTCTATGCGGCATCAGCTGAAAGATCGAAGGCGCGGTAATCGCCTCTTCAGCAGTTAGGTCTATTAAGCAGGGGAATCCGCCGGCGCAATCCCTCGGTGATCGAATAGCCATCGATGACGGTCGTGAACGCGTCAGCGGAGCCTTCATTCGGCACGCCGAGCATGATGATCTTGTTGATATCCGCTGCCCCGGCCCAGGTTGGTGTCAAAGAAACATCGTCGGTTGGCGAGATCGGCATCGCCATACATTGCCGCGCCTGGCGAGCGATCAATCCTCCCATTGAATGCGCCAGAATATTGAGAAGCGCAGAGTCCGGCCGGCCCAGCTTTTCCTTTAATTCGTGGATGCGTTTTGACAACAACCGGGCGTTTTCGACATTGTCTCGCCGCCAGTCATAGGGAAAAACGTAGAAGGTGTGCCGCGGTCGCCGCTCTCACCAGGCGTGGCCCACTCGGCTGCCCGGTAACCTCCGTATTCTCGCAAGGCACTCAAGCAAATCTCGATAGAATACGACTTCCGGCAGCACGCGCGCCAGCTTCACGGTCTCGACAATCTTGCCGGGTACCACATCGTCGCGGTTGGCTGCCAGATCAGGCGTGATCGGCGAGATTAGAGCCTGATCCGTGGAACGAAAAGCTGACAGCCAGATCATCTCGCCAGTCTTCGAGTTGATTGGTTGAGTTCCCAACACGCCGGGAATGACGATAACCGGACGCTTGCCGGTCCTGGCGCGCGACTGGGCAAAAATGCGTTCAAGATTCGGTGTGCGACTGGCTGAGATGCACCGGAGCGGGGTTGACAAGCAGGCAAGCAGGACAAGTAAGCTGCGAAGAACTGGAATGGTTAGACCCGGTCTTCGGTTGAGAGTAACTGGTAGGTGCATTTATCGCGATCAGTCAGCGCCGGGTTTCGCGCGCGGCTCTGCGACTCTCCAGTGCGCTAAGGCTTTGCCCTTACCTGAGCGAGTTTTTGACCTGCCGTTGAGGTTACGTTCTCAACACAGGCACGGCCTCCAAATCTAGCATATGGCGCATCGTTAAGACACAGCTTACCGCGTCGGAAAGCCGCACACCCGCGTCTCCACTCTTAATCAATCGGTGGCTCCCATCGACGATTGATCAGGCTGGCCACGAAGCCGGCTCCGAATCCGTTACCGATATTGACCACCGAAACGTTCGAGGCGCATGAATTCAACATGCCAAGCAGCGCCGCGAGACCGCCAAACGAGGCTCCGTAACCAGCGGCAGTCGGTACCGCGACGACCGGAACGCTGACCAGGCCGCCGACCACCGAGGGCAGTGCGCCTTCCATGCCGGCGGCCACGATGATCACGCGGGCACGCTGCAACAGGAGGCGTTCCGCAAGAACACGATGGATACCGGCAACCCCGGCATCCCAGACTCTTTCCACGCGATTGCCCATCGCCTCGGCTGTCAGGGCGCCTCCTCAGCGACAGGGATATCGCTGGTGCCGGCAGTGACTACGGCGATGGCCCCGATGCCTCGCGTCTGTCCGTCCTCTGAATTCTGATCAACCGCGCGGCTTCGTGCCACTCAGCATCGGTAGCGACGTTTCTACGTCTCCAAAAAGTTTCCTGGTCGGTATGCGTGACGATCACGTTCGGCGCGCGCTGGATCAAACGATCGACTATGCCGACCACCTGAGCCCGAGTCTTGCCGGCGCCGAAACACCACTCCAGGAAAACCCTGGCGCGTGGCCCGCGAGTGATCGACGCGAGCGTAGCCAATGTCTTCGTAGTGCAAATTCGGATCTGGCGCGCGGCATCGTCCGGCGCCAACTCGCCGTTCTTAAAAGCAAGCAAAAAGCTTTTCAATCTCGTGCAAATCCATTTCGCGGTAGTATGCCGCTCCGGAGCAGCGAAAGTCCAAGGTCTCCCTGATCGCTGGACGTACCATAAATTCACGATCTCCATCTGCGCCGTCTCGGCGTTCGCTGTGTCTTCGCAATGAATATTCTGTACCAAAACCTCAGCGCAGGGACACGAGAAGGGGAGACGGCGGAGAGAATTGTCTTATCACCTGAGGTTGTCGCCTTCGCGAAGCGTATGTCAACCGACCAGTAGAGTTAACGACTCTCAGTATGGAATTCACCGTGGCCATCACCGGAGCATCGGGTGCGATTTACGCGCAGCGAACGTTGCTGGCACGTGATCGCCAGCGGCGTAGTCGAAGCACATCAGCTTGATCATGTCGAATCAGCCGAGACGTTGCCCGAGTTGAGCTGGGGTCGATCTGCGGGGTGCCGATGCACGCCAGGATCAACGAATTGGCTGGGGCTACCGCGGGAATCAAGAGCTGGTCCAGTTGCAGCGCCTCGATAATCTGGCCGCTAAACCGGCTTTCCGGGTCGCATCCTCAGGAAGGTATGGTCGTCGTGCCCTGTTCAATGGGTACGCTCGGGGGCGATCGCGGCCGGGCTGAGCACGAATCTGATCCACACCGGGCGGCTGATGTCACTCTCAAAGAACGCCGCCGGCTCGTGCTGGTGCCGCGCGAAACGCCTTTAATTCGATCCACCTTGAGAACATGTTGCGACTCGAGCCAGGCCGGCGCGCACATCATTCCAGCCAGTCCGGGCTTCTACCACCGTCCCGCAAACCATCGACGATCTGGTTGACCATTTTGTCTTTCGCATGCCTTGATCACCTGGGAATTCCGCACGCTGGAACAACCAGATGGAAGGGTTTAGTGGAAAGTCAGCCGACCCTGCGTCGAGGCTGCAGATGAATAGCCAAGACTCCCGCGCATCGACTGGTCTTGCGGCAACATCCGCGTCACGCTCGAGATGATCAAGATCGAGCATACGCTTTTGCGCTGCCCTTTTGCTGCTCGGCGCGTTGTTGGCGGCGCGCGGGTGCCGACGGTCAGGGAAATTCTCTGGATTGCAGTGGCGATGGTTGGTGCTCGCTCGACGGCAATGGCTTTCAATCGGATCGCCGATCGCGACTACGACGCGCGCAATCCGCGAACGCGTATGAGGGCGATCCCGGCCGGCCTACTGTCGGTCAGTTTGTCTGGCTCTTTACGGCTGTGTCCGCCGCGCTTTCTTTTGTAGCGGCTACCGATGCTCAACCGGCTGACACTGTTGCTGGCCCCGGTCGCGCTAGCCAGCGTGGTACTTTACTCATTCAGCCAAGCGCTGGACTATGCTCTCGCACCTGGTTGGGCTGGTGCCTTTCAATTGCCCCGACAGGCGCCTGGATTGCCGTGCGCGGCGCCATCGACAGTCCGCCGCCATTGCTGCTTTCCCTGGTCGTATTGCTGTGGACAGCGGGCTTCGATGTACTGTACGCCTGTCAGGATTACGATTTCGATCGCCGCGAGAGCCTGCAATCAATTCCGGCGCGTTTTGGCATAGCGCGCTCGCTTTGGATCGCGCGCGTGCTGCACGCGGGAGCCTTCGCCGCCCTGGTTGCGCTATACTGGTTCGCATACGCTGGGACCGTTGGCCTGATCGGAGTTTCGGTAACTGCGGCCTTGCTCGTTTATCAGCACACTTTGGTGGCGGCCGATGATTTGAGTCGCTTGAATGCGGCGTTCTTTACGACGAACGCGTTTGTGAGCGTGATTATGTTCCTCAGCTTTGGTGGTGCATTGCTGTTGCAGCGCTGGTGTTGATTCGCGCCAACGACAGGGGTCGAACCTCAGGTATCGGACCCGGGATCCAGACATAGCTTTATGCAACATTCACATGATTCAAGACTCAGACGAGATCAGCGCGAAGGTTGAAGCCGCGGAGCGTCTGAGCTTCGCGGATGGCCTGGCGCTGTACGCGACCGACGATTTGACCGGCGCTGGGAAAACTGGCGAGACATCGTGCGCCGACGCCGGCATGGGCGCACAACTTATTTCAACGTCAATCCGGCACTTTCAATCCCACTAATGTTTGCTATGCCGATTGCAAGTTCTGTGGCTTCTATCGCACTCCTCGCCAGCCCGATGCCTATACCCACAACGTCGCCGACAGCCTGCGCATTGCCGGTGAGCAGTTACGGAAGGCGCTACCGAGCTGCACATCACCGGGGGCCTGAACACCAAGCTGCCCTTCAGCTATTTCACCGATCTGCTTTCCTCACTGAAGAGTCATTATCCGCAGCTTCATCTGAAGGCCTTCACGATGGTCGAGCTGGACCACTTCGCGCACTTCTACAAGATGAATGACGACGAACGTGATTCAGCAGTTGATCGCCGCCGGCCTGGATTCCTGTCCCGGGGTGGCGCCGAGATTTTCGCGAGCCCACGCGCTCGATGATCTGCGCGCACAAATGCGACGCCAATCGGTGGCTGGAGCTCGCGGGCAAGGCGCATGCAGCGGGCCTCAAAACCAATGCCACGATGCTCTACGGACACATTGAATCGATCGAAGACCGGGTCGATCATCTGATCAAGCTGCGCGAACAACAGGACCGATCTCGAGGGCTTTCAGTGCTTTGATTCCGCTGGCGTTCTATCCGCCGGAGACGCAACTCGCTCATTTGCCCGGCCCTTCTGGCGTTGACTCGCTGAAGACGATGGCCGTATCGCGGCTGATGCTTGATAACTTCGATCACCTGAAGGCTTACTGGGTGATGCTGGGGAAGCGTTTGTCTCAAGTGGCGTTGCACTATGGCGCTAACGATCTCGATGGTACGATTACCGAAGGCGGCGAGCTGACCGAGAGTTACTCAGTGGAAACCAATAACGAAGTAAAGATGAACCGCAGGCGAGATCGTCACCTTGATTGAAGACGCAGGGTTCGAAGCCGTCGAGCGTGACACGGTCTACAACCGGCTGAGAGGCCCGATATCAGTTACGCTTGACTGCAAACGATATCGACCGCGCTAATGTCAATTACGATACAGCCCTAATTCACACAGGTTATACATGTCATCAGCAACTGCTCAAACCGAACGACAGACTATTACAGTAGCCCACTCACCGGATTCCGATGATGCGTTTATGTTCTACGCGCTGGCGACGAACAAACTCGATACCGGAGGTCTTCGTTTTCAACATGTTCTGCAAGACATTCAAACGCTAAACGAGAAAGCCAGGCAGGGGCACTTACGAAGTGACCGCAATCAGCTTCCATGCCTATGCCTACGTTGCTGACAAGTATGCGCTGCTGCCACACGGAGCCTCGATCGGTGACAACTATGGTCCCATCGTTATTTCCCGGAGCCCGCAACACCCGCAGCTCTGGCCGATTTCAAAGTGGCCGTGCCTGGAACGTTGACCAGCGCGTTTCTTGCTCTGCGCATTAATCGAGCCGGAGGTGAGGTACGAGGTCGTGCCCGTTCGATCAGATTATTGAGGCCGTTTTAAGCGGCGACTGCGACGCCGGCTTGCTGATTCACGAGGGGCAGCTCTTTTACGAGAAGATGGGTCTGCACAAGATACTCGACCTCGGAGAGTGGTGGCATCAAACAGACCGGTCTCCCTTTGCCGATGGGTGGCAACGCCATTCGCCGTGACCTTGGTCCCGAGGTTATCAAGCAGGTCTCCCACAGCCTTCGTGAGAGCATTCGTTATTCTCTCGATCATCGTGAGGATGCTCTTCAGTATGCGATGCAGTTCGCTCGGGATATGGATCCCGAGTTAGCCGACCATTTCGTGGCCATGTGGGTAAACGAACTGACCATGGATTACGGCGATCGCGGGCGCGAGGCGGTGCAGGCGATTTCTTCGACGGTTACTCTAGCGAGCTAATCCCACGAGGTCAAGGTAGAGTTTGTAGAAGTAGCCTTAACTGGTGCAGAAAGTTTTCTGGTTTCTGGATTTGGCTGGGGCGTGCGCGGTGACCTAGAATTGCTGCCCTGCCCAGAAGAAGCAGCTGGGCCACCGCGCACATCGTTAGTTAAGAGCGTTAGTCAAGCCCCTCCCATGAGCTTGATTTCGCCACCCATCCTTCAGCTAAAGGCGGTCGTGCCGTTTGGTCGACGCTCGCGCGCTTGTGCTCGAGGATGGAAGACATCGCCATAACCAACGTGAGGACGCGAAATGTCTCTCAATCTACGCTGCCAGCTCGTATCACGAAAAACCGTTTCGAGAATGGCTTGCTGGCCGACTAAACCGCTCCCAGCGGAGGGGAGGAAGTCGGTTAATATATTGAACGAGAGGCACATTACACCATCTACAAGAATTTTTGCAAAGCAAAAGTTGAGGCCCTTTCGAATTCCGAAAAAGATGGACTTTTGGCCGCTTGGGCCTGGTTAAATGATTTTGACTGTTACCTGAATGCTGGTTAATAATTCTCGCATTATGTGGAAGAGAATCGGTCTCAGCCGAGCTTTGTCGTTATCGCCTGCCCTGCTGGCCTCTGTACTGCGTGACTCTGCTGTCTGGGTGCTGGTCCTCAGAGCCTGGCTCAACAGGGCGCCGATACCTCAAAACCCTGAGCAGTACCGAGATCAGAACGAATAATCAAAATCTTTTACAGGCAAGGAAGCGCAGTTCCGCCGAGCGCTCAATGAATATGTATTCAGACGTGATGCTCTGGTGCAGAGTGTCGGCATGGGAGGACAGATCACCGGTGAATATCTGCCGTGTCTCTAACTATCACATTTGACGACCAGGGTTCGCGTTACGAGAAGATCGTCTTGTTTCCGATGCCCTCGTTTCCGGGTGTAACTCCTGAGGATCTCGATGACCTGGGCGGGGTAAATCCGTTTGCGCTCGAGCCTTCGAAAGTCGATCAGTACAACTTCAAATATGTTGGCAAAGAAAGAATTGACGAACTGGATCTCTACGTCTTCGACATTGCGCCCAAGGTGATTCCCGATCCCAAAAAGACCAAGGAGCGCTTATTCGTAGGGCGAGTCTGGGTGGACGATCATGACCTGCAAATCGTGAAGACACGAGGCAAAGGCGTGTACCTGGGAAACGAAGATCAATAAGTTCCCGAACGTGGAAACCTATCGCGAATTGATCGACGGCCACTACTGGTTCCCAACCTACTCCTATGCTGATGAAGAATTGATTTTCGATAACGGCCAGCCCTTGCACATCAGGATGAAGGTTCGCTATTCAGACTTTGCGAAGGGACATTCGAGGGTGGTCATTACGGGAGGCGGAGGGCCCCCTGAACCGACGCCCCGGCGGCTAAGCCTGTGCCCACTACAACTCAGCCACCACCTTCGGCGTCGCCGCCATCGGCAACACCTGAAAAGCAAACCCCGGAGATGGTCGGTGGCGGAGTGCTCAGTAGCAAAGACAATCGAGTTGCCGGACCCGGAATATCCTGAAGAAGCGCGCCGAACACGGGCGGGCGGCCGAGTTATTATCTCAGTAATCGTGGATGAGACCGGCAAAGTCATTTCTGCCGAGGTTGAGGATGGGCCGATTATCTTCCGGAGAGTGGCCATGGAAGCTGCCAGGAAAGCCAGGTTCAAGCCTACGTTGGTCGACGGCCAGCCGGTTAAGGTCAGCGGAATTCTGCAATACCGCTTTGCGCCCTGACTTCGATTAGCGCCTGGTAATCTTCGTCACACCGGAGCTCTCTGGCAATGATTTCCTGAACCTGCTCAAGCAGGTGTTGAACCTCGATGTCGGTTGACACGCCGGCAGTTGCGACTGGCGGCAACAAGACCATCTCAATCGTGCCGCTCCTCGCTTCCCCGTTCCCTTTCCCATCAGGATATCGGTGTTCTTAATGGCCACCGGAACAATCGGCACCCCGGCCTGAGCGGCCATATAGAATGCACCCTTTTTGAGCTGCAAAAACTCGCCCGGGCGGGCTCGTGTGCCTTCGGCGAAGACACAAAGGAGACACCGGGCGAAGACGCTCGGTGGCGGCTTCCATAGTCTTGATTGCTCGCTCTCGGTCCGAGCGATCGATGGCCATGATGTTCACATAGCTCATCCCGTAACCAAGGATCGGGACCTTCAACACTTCCTTCTTCGAGATCACGCCGATGCGCCTTCCAAGAAAAGCAAACAAAGTCGCCGTGTCCAGGTAGGAACGGTGATTTGCGACGAGCACATACGGCCGTTTGGGATCGAGCAACTCTTTACCGCGAACCCGAACCCGCATGCCGCTCAACCGCAACCAGCTGCGACCGCCAAACAATGCCCAGGGATAAAGCCATTCGCGGCGGCCGGCAAAGAAGACTGCAGACACAGAATTCCCGGCGGTCCACGATCAGAATCAGGACGCCGGCCACAAATAGCGACCACGCAATAAAGCAGCCGCCCTCGCCAGCTGGGATGCCGAGTTATGCTGAGACTCCGTCTCACTCGACCCAGAGGTCGCCGAGGTGTTTTCCAATCAATTCATTCGAAGGACTTCCGGAATGGCTCGTCATTATCGAGGTACGACAGTCGTTGGCGTCGTCGCTTTGCTGTTGTTCATAGGGTTTGTTCCGGGACTTCAGCAGTTCGTGGACAGCAACGCTCACGCGTTCCTTCCTCAAGCGTCATTCCCTCGCCAAAATCAATCCTCGGGTTTACACCGGGAGACGATCGCACGATCGCGGACTGGCGTCAGATTACAGACTATTTTGCACGTTTGGACAAGGCCAGCAACCGCGTGCTGGTGCAAAAGATAGGTGATTCCACCCTCCGGCGCCCGATCATTGTGGCCGTTATCAGTGCCCCGAGAATATTCTGGCGTTAGATAAGTATCAGGAGATTCAACGTCGCCTTGCAGACCCGCGCCTGGTGTCCAGCTGACCAGGAGCGCGAAGCATTGATCCGCGACGGCAAGGTGGTGGTGGCAATTTCCTGCTCGATCCACTCGACGGAAATTGTTGCCTCACAAATGTCGATGGCCCTGGCTTATACGCTGGCCACCGCGCAGGACCAGGAGACAGTAGAAATCCTCCGTCACACCATTCTGCTGCTCATCCCCTCATCGAATCCGGACGGCGTGGATATCAGTGGCCAACTGGTATCGGAAGACGCTGGGCACTCCTGTTTGAGGGCAAGGAACCGCCTGAGCTCTATCACCATTACGCCGGCCACGACGACAATCGGGACTGGTACATGCTCAACCTGAAAGAGACGCAGGCTATTACCCGCTTTTCTGGCGCGCACTGGTTTCCAGAGATTGTTTACGATGTTCACCAGCAGGCTCGAACGGTTCTCGCGTTTTTTGTTCCCCGTTTTTACGATCCGCCCTACCCGCAAATCGCCCCGTTGCTACTAAGGCAAGGTAGGATTGATTGGCCACAAGATGGCATGCCGACGTGACGGCTGCCCGGCTGTCGGCGGCATCCTGACCAATGCACTTTTACGACACCTGGTGGCACGGCGGGCTTTCGCACTCGCTCCCTATTTTCACAACTCGATTGGTTTGCTCACTGAAGCCGCGAGCGCCCGCCTGATGACTCCCAGCACTGTGGCCCCGATCAGTTGGCCAAATCATCGACCCGGGGCATGCGCAGTCTCGAGGTCACCACGAACTTTCCCAGGTGTGGCCCGGTGGCTCTGGCGGCCCGCCGACATCGTGCAAATGGAAATGATTGCGGCGCGCTCGGTCCTGTCACTGGCGGCGAACTACCGGTCTTCATACCTGCAAAATTACTACGAGTTGAATAACCGGGATATCAAGGGTCAGCAGAGACCGGGGAACCGATTGCGTATGTCATTCCCCGGTCAGGGACGTGACCGAGGCGGTGGCAAGGAAGTTGAGTGGGCACACTCATCGAACAGGGGTTGAAGTCTATCGTCTTGATCAGGATTGCATGCCCTGTTCGGACCCCGAGATCCTGCAGCGAACGAATTCCGCGAGTGAAAGCACGGCGCCTATCGCAAGCTCATTGCCCAGACCACGCAAGCCCGGGAGGTTCCGCCGGCAGTTACATAGTCTTTCTGGCGCAGCCACAACGCAGCAACGTGCTCGCGCTTTTGAACCGCAAATCTATCCCAACAGGCTCAGTGCTGTGGGCGAAGCAGAGCGGCCATATGACGTAACCGGCTGGACCCTGCCATTGCAAATGGGTATCGAAGCGCCGGCGATCACCGCGATTCAGGAACCACCTGGTGAAAGGCGGGCCAGCCTGATCAGGGAAGAGAACGAAGTACGTAAGGATCTCGCGCTTACGGTGCGCGCAAATGACGAGTCACCAATACCAAACCCGATCAAGCGCGCCGCCAGAATCGGTATTACCGGGTTCGATCGGTAATATGGATGAGGCTGGACTCGCTTTGTATTCCGATTCATTCAATCTGCGTGCAGTACTTTGCTCGATTCCGAGATGCGAGCGGCGCCCTCTCTAGCGGTTACGATGTCATCATTTTGCGCCCTCACAACGGGCCAGGGATATCGTTGACGGCAACGCACCCGGGACTTATCCCCCGAACTGACTGGCGGTATTGCCGGCGCGGGCACAGAGGGGTTGGAAGCAATTCGTCACAGACGGGGTACGCTGATCTGTTTTGACGCGTCCTGCAATTTAGTGATCAAGCAATTTCCAGCTCCCGCTTCGAAACGTGCTGGAGAACTCTGAAGTCGTCGACTTTATTGTCCCGGATCAATCCTTTCGCTCGAGGTCGACAGCACTCGAGCCACTGGCGCGGACCGTGGGTCCCGAGACGAATGCTTATTTCATCAACAGTCAGCTTTGAGACCACGGATCCGCGGGTCAAGGTTGTGGCCCGTTACGCGAAACAGGAATGCGCTTCGCTCCGGCTGGCTCCTCGGTGAAGATCGGATCAGGGACGTATCGCGCTCGCCGAAGTGCGCGTCGGTAAAGGTCGAGTCGTGCTTTCGGTTTCCGCCCGCAACATCGTGGACAGACCTGGGCAACGTTCCCTTTATCTGGAATGCCATTTCCTTGCAGGCAAACGAGCCTTGAGTGATGGCTACTCGTCAGGCTTCGGCCGACTGGGTGCCATCCGTGATGCAGCCTCGAGCTTGCTCCCGGTGGCTTTTGAGGTTGATCTTTGAAGCCTCTCCTCGCTCGCCCCTGGACCCAGGCGGGTCAATAATCGGCAGCTTATCTCCCGTCTTGAAAAGGGCGGCAGCCTGAACGTAGTATTCCAGCGGAGGAGTTTGTTCGTTATGAGAAGATTCCATGGCTCTATTTCTTTCTCGCTTCTGATTTCAAACCAGTCAATTCATGCTCAAACCCGTGCTCGCCGTGTCGCCCAAACTCAGCGCCATCAGCGCCATCGAGTCGTGCCCAACCTCCGGTGCTGAGCGGCGCCAGCCAACCCAACGAGAGCCGTTCTCGACTGAACCGGCGAGCGAGCCAAATACCGGCCTCGAGGAGGTCGGCCAGAACGACGTCATCCGCGTGGACACGACGCTGGTAAGCATCCCTGTGAGTGTGATGGATCGTCAGGCCGGTACATTCCCAATCTACACAAAGAGGACTTCCGTCTTTGGGAGGATGGCGTCGAGCAGACCATTGGATTCTTTCAGTCGGTCGATAAGCCATTCAGCGTGGTCTTAATGATCGACACAAGCGGTCTACGCGTTTCAGGCTGGAAGAGATTCAGGACGCGGCGATAGCCTTTATCAACCAGTTGCAGAACGATGACCGGATGATGGTAGTTCGTTTGATGACAGGCTGCACATCCTGTCGGACTTTACCAGCGACCGATCACCAATTGCACTCGGCGATTCAGCGAACGCATCCAGGGTCGGGAACGGCACTGTACGATGCAGTCGACGTGGTAATTAATCAGAACTGGATCCGATCAAGGCCGCAAAGCGATTGTCCTGTTCACGGATGGTGTTGATACAACGAGCAGGCACGCTTCGTACGAAAGCACCTTGCGGGATACGGAAGAGCTGGATGCCTTAATCTATCCGGTGGAATTCGATACTTCCCATGATCAAAACACCGGCTCATATCCCCCGAGCTCGGGGCGCTACCCACGCTCCCAACCAGACATCCTGGGCGAGATTTTGGTGGGATGTTTGGTGGCAGCAGCGGCGGCGGTGGTCGCAATGGAGGTGGTGGGCGACGATCAGGCGGTGGCGGGGGCTGGCCAGGCGGGCGCGGTGGCGGAAACGGAGGTCGCGGTGATTACGAGCGCGGTGATCGCTTACCTTCATGATCTGGCAGACCAAACTGGAGCGCGGCTCTACCAGGCTGAAGCAGCACTCAGAATCTTGCCGCAGCGTTTGCCAATGTAGCAGAAGAATTGAGGCGCCAGTATAGCCTCGGTTACTATCAAAGCGGCCAGCGCAGGCGGGACAACGTCGTCAGATCAGAGTGCGCGTGAACCAGCCCGACCTGGCAGTCAGAGCGCGCGACAGTTACATCTCTAACCCACAAGCAAACTCTTCAGCACGGCAACTCCGGCCTGGCGGCGCCTCCCGTACTGAAAGGAAACTAGTTCAATCGACGGCCCGGGCGAATAACATTACTTCTCCGGAACCGGACGACGAGTAAGAAACAGGTCCTGCCGGTAGCAAGCCAGTCGCACGCCGAGGTGCCCAAAGTGGCGAGCCGCCCACTTGGGCGGCTCGCTTCACCAGATTGTAACCCTACCTACCCTTGTTCGTTCTGGACGGCAATCTGGCGACAGACTGTCAGAATTTGTGTCATTCAATACACAGAACCCTTGAGACAGGCAAAGAATCTATTAGTTGCGCAGCCAAAAGCGCGGCGGGATCTATTCGCATCCCGCCGCCAGTTACCACAGGAGGAAAGGGGCGTATTCAACTTCACGAATTCTAACATCAGACGGTAGCTAATGATAGTTATTAAGGCCAAGACAGTTGCGTGGCGGATTGTGTTGTGCTTCTAAACCACTGGAGTAATGTGGTGTTTAATTATGCCTGAGCAAAGTAAAAAGATACTAATAGCTAGTGCAGACCTTTAAACTCTTGAATTGACGATCAAACTCCGCCTTCACTTTTCGATAACATTCACAAGTGGCGCTTTCCAGCCCCTTCCGATCCAGAATGGTGACTCTGCCCCTCGTGTAACCAATCACCCCTGCTTCTCTTAGCGTGCTTGCGGCGACACTGACTCCGGCTCGCCTGGTACCGAGCATGTGCGCCAGGAGCTCATGAGTGAGCTCAAACTCATCCCCTCCCCAGGCGGTCATAGGGTTAGCAGGAGCCACCGCGCCAATCGCTCGCTCAGGCTGTGTGCTCGATTGCAGGCGGCGGTCTGCGAAATTTGGGCAAGTATTGTATGAATGTATCGCAGCAAATTTTCGTGCAGCACACTCCCATTCCTGATCAGGGGTGCGAGCGCCTTTGCCTTCATGCGAAATGCTTCACCGTCGGCTTGGACCAACGCCTCACTGGTGGACGTTTCCACTCCGAGCACTACCGATATTCCAACCATTCCCTCGGCGCCGACAACTCCGGTCTCGACAGTTTCTCCGCCTTCCAGAGCAGCGAGCAGTGAAATCATGCAAGTCGTAGGAAAGTACAGGAATTCTATGCGCTGATCGGGCATTTGCAGAATGTGACCTCTCCTGAGGGTTACCTTCTCAAGGTGCAAAGCTACGCGTTCATATTCCGCGCTCGACAACGCGGCGAGAATCCGGTTTCCATTGTGGGAATTTGGTGTATGGGCCATAAATGTTTCAGCGAAAAGTGCGGTGGACCTCCCGGTCCGAATGACCCTTCTGTGCGCGAGCTACGGCAAGGTGTGGCCTTCCTGCGAAGAAGACCGACGCGGCTAGGCCGCGAGAAGCCGATCCGAGTGAGCTCTTTAGTAGGCGATGGCATCCGCAGGCCGAGTCTTCCAGCTTCTTTCGATCAAGAATGACGATCCTGCCGGCGCCGCATTCGAGACCTTTCGTTCGCCGATGATTGCCACAGTCGAAACGACCGCAGTCAACGGAAAGTACAATCGATTGATGGTGGCGGCAGTCTGGTAAAGGACCTCGGCAAACTCCAGATTTATCGGCTTCAGTTTCGCCAGGAGGCGGTTTCGTTCGTCGCGTGTGAGAATAGCGAGTGTGCGGTTCTGCTTATACAAGCAGCATTGTAGACGTCGACCATCATTCCCTCCCGCTTGAGTAGGACGCATTAACGGCAGTAGGGAACGACTTTGGCCTGATGTCGCGAATGAATTCTCAAAAGAACTGTTTGAAACTACATTGACTATACGCGTGGGGTATGGGGTTGTAAAGCAGGTGATTTGCGGGCCATCCCTCAAGCTCTCGCTTCAAGCCGGGAGGGCCAAAGCTTGTTGAGAACCAGCGTGATAATCCACAACATAGCTGCGACCAGCAGACTCATCACCAGCCAGAATTTCCAGTAGGCATGGAAAGTATGATCCCAGCCCGGATAGATCTCTTGCAGAGGCGTTTACATTGAAATCATAGCGAGTGCTGAATCGCGAGGTAAGCTGAACAACAAAGTACCATCCCAGGCCATAAACCCACGCATAACGATCGACACCGACTCGCCTCAACGCCACCAGGCCAACAAGGAGACCCCTGACATGAGCGAGTACTGAGGCGAAAACCACCCCCATTGCCGGACAATTAAGAGAAGCCACATCACAAGTCCCGGGATTGTCCAGATCGCAGGAGCCCTTATCATTACGGGCTGATTGAAAAACAATCCCAGGGCCAAAAAGAAGATTACCTATATTGCACATCCAAAGCATGTGGCCCAACTCGTTGATTCTCCAGTAGTGGACTCCCTGCGCGATGAAGAACAGAAGAGGCAGCAAACCAAGAAACCTAAAGCGTGTGTCGCCGTTCACACCTCGCTTCTCATGCAGGACTTTCATGCTTGCCTCTGGCGCACTTGCTAATAAACAGTTGGACTAAGGATATTGATTCGCCGCATTGCTACTTTTCGTCTTAGAATACCATCCCCATGCAGCATTTGCGGATGGATTTCAGTCGGCCGTAGAGAGCCAGGACCGAGTAGCTAACAATCATGTTGTCCCTTGAACAGCTTTTGCAGAAGTCGATACCCGAACTGAGAAAGCGATTCCTTGAACTCGGGCGGCCAGTACCGAAAGGATTTGTCGAAGCGCTCGGGAACCGACGAGCGCCAGGGCGCTCACCTGTTGGCCAGGAGAATCCGCAACCGCCGGCGCAACAATCGCGCTGAAGGTCAACGCTTGCACACATTACTGCGCTATGAAATTGATCTCTGGTTGCAGGGCTTTAACCTGGTGGCCGGTGTTGATGAGGCTGGTATGGCGCCACTGGCCGGGCCGGTCGTGGCGGGCGCAGTCATCCTGCCCCGGAATTATAAGCTGCGGGGCCTGAACGACTCGAAGAAGATCCTTGATGAGGCCAGGCGAGCGGAACTTGCCTCGATGATCAAGGAGGATGCGATTTGTTGGTCGGTGGGCTTTGCCGAAGTTGAAGAAATCGATCAGCTGAACATTTATCATGCTGGGCTGCTGGCCATGCAACGAGCGGTGCATGGACTGAGTTGTGCACCCGAGTTTGTGCTGGTTGATGCCCGCCGGATACCCAACTGCAACTTTCCTCAACGAGGAATAATTCGCGGCGACGCTTTGTCGGCTACCATCGCTGCTGCTTCGATAATTGCCAAGACCACCCGCGATGCACACATGATTGAGCTGGATGGGATCTACTCCGGCTATGGACTCGCCGGTCACAAAGGCTACCCAACTCCGGAACACTGCCGCATCCTCAAGGAACGTGGGGCCTTGCCAATTCACCGGCGCAGCTTCGCGCCGGTGCGGCAAGCCCTTGGGTTAGACCCGATTCAGCCAGGGCTGTTCGATGAGGACCCGGCAATCGAAGACTGCAAAGTAGCTGCTGGGTGAGCTGTTGAGAATCGATAGAGCCAAAGGACATAGGTTAAAGTGATTTATCAAGCCGGGGGTTACTGGAATGGATTCCCTAAAGGATTACAAGAAGAAGCGTCATTTCAAAAAAGACTCCCGAGCCAGGACCTGAAAAGAAGAGCACAAAAACTGGCCGCCTCTTCGTGGTGCAAAAACATCGCGCCAGTCAACTTCACTATGACTTTCGATTGGAGGCGGACGGGGTCTTAAAATCCTGGGCAGTTCCAAAAGGACCATCCCTCGACCCCAAGGCTAAAAGACTGGCGATGCAGGTGGAAGATCATCCAGTAGATTATGCAAAGTTCGAAGGAGTAATTCCTGAAGGCGAGTACGGCGGCGGTACCGTGATGGTTTGGGACTACGGAACATACGAACCAGAAAACAGTGACGTATCGGCGGCGATTCGAAAGGGCGGAGTTAAAGTTCTCCCTGAAGGGTAAGAAGCTGTTGGGCTCATGGGCGCTGGTCCGCACACATGAGCGCCAATGGCTACTAATCAAACATCGTGATTTTTATGCGGCTGATATCGATGTCACTGAGTTGGCACCCGCGTCGATTGTAACTCGGCGAACCCTGGCAGAGATCGCGGAAGATGAGGGTGGTGATGTAAAAAAGCAGCCACGGGTGATCCCCGAAGAGTACCGCAAAGAACCGGCGTCAAGCGACGTAAGAAGGGTCAGAAGCCCCGGGTCTGGAATACCAGGATCGCGTCTTAGCCGGGCCAGAGAACCCAGCCAACGGCAGCAGCGATGGTTCACTAGAGGCATTGGCGAAGTTTGATCTGCTTCGCCTCGTTTAGCAGGAAAGGTTTCTTTGGCGGCCTCAGTCAGTCGAATAAGCCGGAGTAAGACAACTGCCCATTAACGATTTGAGCCGCTGTAGTAAAGGGATGTGAATCAGAGTGTGAAGTCATCGATTATGTGGATGACCTCCAATCCAAGCGGGCCTTGAGGTAATCGGCGATTAAGCCTCGATGACATCGCCACCACACGGCTTCGGCGCACATTATCGCGGTGCGGCCGGAGCTTCCCAACCTCACAAGTTCATCAATGGCTTCTTTGAATTCCAATGAGTCCATATAGTCCGCATAGGCTCGAAATGACGCGTTGCGCCAGGCCGTATTCCTGGAATCAGGTGAAGGCTTTCTCTTCGTCCACCAAGTTTTTGGAAGTGATAGTAGCTTATCCTGCGGTCGGAGAGTGCTCGATCTAATTCGACCTTGTTGAACTGAGGATATCTGCGAGAGCCTCGGAAGCTTCGAACATCAACCAAAATTTTGACCTCGCTTGAGTTCAGAAGTTGGGTGAAGTCACTCAGGCGCGCGTTGAATGACCGATAGTCCAAATGGCTCAGGAAGGATCTCATCAGGGTTGGCTGCTTGGATCTGACCATGGAAGTATTCGCCGAGCTGTCCAAAACCGTCTAATGGCGAAACGGTGAAGGCCATCGCCTGGTCGGAACCGAGGAAACGTTTACACCAGACTTGAACTGTCTGCTTGCCGATTCTTCAGAGATCACATCAAAACAAGGGGGACCTTGCAGACCTCCGGAAAGATCGTAGGCACCCGCTATCCTGAGGGGCTAAGGTTTAAAAGTATCACATTAAGGTGCGGCACTAAGTCTTTGGTTCTTTGTTACCGGCGAGTTGGCGTGAGACTTCTTCGATCCGCTCCTCGAAGGTGCGCAAGGCGCCTTCCAGCATCTGCCGGTAAGCCGCACAGGACGCCTGCTCTATCTGTGCCAGGGTCCGGGCCCTTGAAAGCCGGAGAGACTCCAACTGCTGACGGCGCAATACCGTTTCTGGCGATCTGTCATCCACTGACTGAGAGACTTGAGGTCGACTCTTCCTCTCCTCAATCTGATCGGAGACAGCTTTTGCTTTCCCAACCGCGCGCCATCTCTGTCTTTCAGCAAGAATCTGGTGGAACCCGTTACAAAGAAGAAAAGTGCCAGCGGCGTACCGCGGCCAACTCTTCAGATTACCGTGCCGCTCTTCACCACTGCATTTTTGGCACAATGATAATGCCATCACGAAATGTAATAGCTCTTATCTTCCGCGTCGGCATTGATAGCCCCGGCCTCGCTAAGCAAGCGCACCCCGAACCGATGCGCGTGTTCTTATCGATGATGGCCTTGCGAATGATCGAGCCTTCGCCAATTCCCACCGAGGGCTTACCCAATCCGACATCCGATCGCATCTCTTCAAGACTCTGATAATAGTCCGCGCCCATGATGATAGACGCTTTCGATTTGAACGCGTTTGGCGATGCGGCTTCTCAATCCAATAATCGAGTTGCTCACGGTCGCACCAGTGATGATGCAGCCGTCGCCAATAATCGAATCGCGAATCTCCGGACTCTTCAACCTTTGAGGGAGGCAGATAGCGCGCCCTGGTGTAAACCGGGGCCTCCGCGTCGAACAGGTTGAACTTGGGAATCTTGGCTGTCAGATCCAGATTGGCCTTATAGAAGGACGTGATCGTGCCGATGTCCTCCCAGTAACCTTCGAAAACAAACGCTTGAACATTCCCCATCCGAATAGCCGCCGGAATCAGCTCCCGACCAAAGTCCAGCCAGCTGGGATCCTCGGCCAGCAATCGTTTCAGGAAATCATATTTAAAAACATAGATGCCCATCGAAGCCAAAAAAGCGGTTCGCGGCGGCGTCAACGGCGCTTAATCCCAGACCGGTAGTGTCGACGCGCATCGACTCCAGCGCTTCACCCTTCGGCTTCTCTTTGAATTCAAACAATGAGGCCATCACTGTCTGTCTTCAGCAAACCGAACTCCGAGGCTGCTTCCGGAGTGCTGGGAATCACTGAAACAGTAACGTCGGCGCTCGTTTCGTAGTGCAGTTGTAGAAAGGCGCGATAGTCCATCCGATACAAATGGTCACCGGAAAGAATCAGCAACGTATCTATGCCCCAATCCCCTATGTGCGGCAACACCTGCCTGACTGCGTCGGCAGTACCCTGGAACCACTGTGGACTTTCCGGCGTCTGCTCGGCCGCAAGGATCTCGACAAAGCCATTCGAAACCCCGAGAAACGATAGGTCTGCGCAATATGGCGATTCAGTGAGGCGGAGTTGTACTGGGTGAGAACAAAAATCTTGAGAATGTTTGAATTGATGCAGTTGGAGATAGGGATATCAACCAAACGGTATTTTCCGCCAACCGGTACCGCCGGTTTTGAGGCGCTGATGGGTTAGCGGAAAAGTCGCGTCCCGGCACCGCCGCCGAGGATTACTGCGAGTAGATTATGCTTCGAAGGCATACTCCTCAACAAGTTGTTCTGAATCGGAGATCAGCAAGCAGCATAGACGCAAAGCCGTAAAGCGTAAACCGTGAATCGTAAATCGTGAATCGTAAATCGTGAATCGTGAATCGTGAATCGTAAATCGTGAATCGTGAATAGATGAGGTCCCATGTTAGAAAGTGAATGGCTTTGCTTCACTTCACTGCTCAACGTTTATGATTCACGATCTACGATTCACGATTTACGGTTTACGGTTTACGGTTTACGGTTTTACGGTTTCAATAGGCCGCAGGCGATCCAGCGTTAGTTTTGTTGCCGGCTGCTTCCTGGGCTATTTTTACTCCTACGCTCGCGCCTATTCGAGTAGCGCCGGCCTCAATCATCTTGCGCGCATCATCCAGATTCTTAACTCCGCCTGATGCTTTTACACCGAGGTCCGCCCTACGGTGCGCCGCATCAATTCGATGTCTGCCACCGTGGCGCCGCCTTTGGCAAAGCCGGTCGAGGTCTTCACGAAATCAGCACCTGCTCGTTTGGCAGCCTGGCAAGCACGAATTTTCTCGTCGTCGGTCAATAAAGCGGTTTCGATAATCACCTTGGTCGTTACTTTATATTCATGTGCTGCTTCAACAACTGAGCGGATGTCATGCTCTACCAGACAATCGTCACCGCTCTTTAGAGCGCCGACGTTGATCACCATATCGACTTCGCGCGCGCCGTCGAGAATCGCGCGGCGTGCCTCGTAGGCACTTCACGTCAGCAAGCGTTGCTCCCAGAGGAAAGCCTATGACCGTGCAAACCGGTACTCCTGAGCCCTGCAGATTACACACTGCGGCTCGCACCCAGGCTGGGTTCACACAGACGGAAGCGAAGTGGTAACGCGCGGCTTCTTCGCACAGCACTTTAATATCCTGATCGGTGGCTTCTGGCTTTAGCAGCGTGTGATCGATAAGGCTGGCCCAGTCTCTGGCCGAACTGGTTTGGCCCAACACCAGACCGATGCGGGCGCCCCGGCATCCAGGACGCGATGCATGCGCTCAGGGCAGCGATTGAAACATCTCGATGTGCAACCACACATCCCGCCTGATCGCCACTTCCGTTCAAGCGCGCCACGATGACGTCGGTAATTTGCTCTACCAGTTGATCGATGGTCGCCGTTGTTCGAGTATTGCATTTGGTTTCTGCCGAACCTTAAAGTCTCGTAAGAACACGGTCTATTACCTTACCAGACCCCACTGTTTCAAAATGGACATCAAAGGGAGCAATGGCTCCTGCCACAGCCAATCGACCCTGAGCCATAAACCCTCCAGGACGTGGCTGCGGAAGACGCCGTCAGCGCCCACCGTTACGAGGGTGTAGATACCCTCCGAGTCAAGCTGAAAAAAGTCCGCCTGCTTTCGAATGGGATCCAGGATCCAGTACTCGCGCACACCCGCCTGCTGGTATTCGTGATACTTGTCCCGGCGATCACGTGTACGGCTATCCGGACTACTCACTTCAATCGCCAAATCAGCGCCACCATCAAGATAATTATTCTTCAACAATTCCAGCCGCTCGCGGGCGATGAACAGGACATCGGGTTCACGGCCCGAAGGTCTGAAGGAAAGTCTTCATCTGAAATGGCGCGGTCAGCACTAAACCCAATTGTGCGGCTTCAACCCAGTGTTGAATAAGCGCGGCGAGGAAACTCAGCAGCAGTTGGTGCTGGGTTGAGACCGGAGTCATCAGAATCACCTCCCGTCAACCCACTCCGGCATGACTGCCGCCAGCTACCGAGGCGAGAAACTCTTCGTAAGTCATCTTCGGGTGGGCGCGAAGACGTAACGGCGGGTGGAATTCGAATCGTTCTTGAGTTCTTGCACCATTGAAGTATTCCTGAACAGGGTCAGCAGCGAAGAGTGCTGACGCGGATTCAGTTCTACGCCAGCAGAACTTGCCCAGACAATTGATTGTAACTACCGCGAGTAGCGAGTGGCCCGGCGCGAGCGGGAGGGGACAAAGTGCTGAGGTGGCTCTATCGCTGATACTGCCGCCTCGATCGCCGCTATTTTCGCGACGCGCTTCTGGTGACGGTCTTCGGAAATCTCACTGGCGAGCCAGGCACCGACAATCTCGCGCATCTGGGTATTCGTAACTCGTCTTGCTTCCCAATGTCAGGACGTTGGCGTCGTTGTGTCTCGCGCGAGTTGCGGGCCACCTCAACTGAATAACAGGCAGCCGCGCGGACGCCGGGCACTTTATTCGCCGTCATGGCGCTGCCGACCCCGGCGCCGTCGATAACGATTCCCAGTTCGGCTGTTCTTTCGCTTACCGCTCGCGCAACCGCATAGGCAAAGTCGGGATAATCGACTGCCTCCTCTGAATTCGATGCCAAAGTCATGAACGCGGTGGCCGAGTTCTGAAAGCAAAGCCTTCAGGTCTTCCTTCATCTTGAAACCGCCATGGTCACAGCCAACGGCGATCAGCCTGGCGGTCTGCGATCCGCGCCGCGCCTGGCGACGGACGATCTCAATCCGCTGCTCGCGTGAACGAGGTCGGCAGCCAGCGGCGTCAACCGCGCGCCTTCGGCAATCCGCAGCACTGCGCCGGGATTCCAACCCACGCACGTCGTCTTCGGTAATCACCATCTTTGAAGACTCATCACGAGCAACCGGGGAGGCTATCGGCGGACTTCGGTGGGGTGGTATCAATGAACCGCGACTCTGGGCTGGAAGACGGCACCAACCGTGGGGTTTTGTCGGCGAATCTTGCCGGAGCACGTCCCGAACCAGGGCGCGCACGCGGTCACGAGTGGCTTGATCTTCAGGCATCTTGACGTCCGACAATCTTACCCTGGAGGTCTCCGCTGCAGCCTCCGCTCAAGCGCAACGCTTAGGTGGCTACGGCCACTGCCATTGGTGTGACCTCCTGCCTGTCGTTTGACAATCACCAGCGTGATATCGTCGGCGGCTCGTGTTCCCTGGGCGAACTTCGTCAGCGCCGATTCGATGCGATCGCGAATGCCGGCAGCTGAGGCATCGACGTTGCGCTGCACCACCTCATAGAGCGCGCGTCGGTCCAAACTCCTCCCCGCTTGGGCTGGTGGCTTCTGTTACTCCGTCGAGATAGATCACGCAGCACGTCGCCGAGTTGCAGTGCTGCGTGCGGCCTCCTCTTTGTAAGTCGGCGTCTCGCTTGATGCCCAGCGGCAAGCCACCGCTAGCCAGTTGCTCGACTAGTGCCGGCGTGACGATCGAACGGCGGATTGTGCCACGGCATTCAGGAACGTACAGGGTCCGCCTGTCTGCTGGATCCAGTTCGGCGCAAAACAATGTCGACGAAGCGGTTGGAAGGAATATTGTCTGCCAGGTAGCGGTTCACTGCGCTGATGGTCCCGGCCAATAGATTCGTGTGAACCTGGTCTGTGCATGAATGGCGGCGTGCAGCGAAGACATCAAGAGTGGCCGCCGGCCGTTCCCTTCCCTGATACATCGCCCAGGGCGATCACCAATCGACCGTCCTCACGGACAATGAAGTCGTAGTAGTCGCCGCCGATCTCGTAGCAGGGAAGCTGATCCCCTGCAGCTCGTAACCCATCGACCTGCGGCGGAGCTGTCGGTTGCAAGCGTTGCTGAATCTCGCTGGCCAACTGCAGCTCGCGTTCGGCCGTTCCTGCTCGTGGCCTCCATCAAACGGGCGTTCTCTACGCGGATGGCTGCCACTGAGGCGAGCGTGGTCAGTAGTTTCAGGATCTTCAGTGAAACCGGCCCTCGGCGATTGGTGAGTCAGCGTAGATGATGCCGGAACACTTTGCTCTCCACTCCCAGCGGGCACTGCCAGAACCGAGCGGACGCCCTGCAGGACGACGGTACCGCTGGCAGCGCGGATCGTGCTGCGCGTCTGAGGCAAGCACGATCTTGCCGCGCATCACCACTTCCTCGAGTACATTGCGGCTGACGCGGATCTCGCCGAGATCGCCGACCCGATCGCGCAGAGCGGGCGACGGCCACCTTCAAGTCCTGGCTGCCTTCGTCGCGCATCATGATCAGAGCAGCGATCGGCGGGTACGGCTTCAAAGACCAGGCGAGACGATTTGCTCCAGAGTCTCGGTGAGTGAGGCTGAAGCCAGAAGAGAGGTGACTACCCACCTTGCTACATCAGGGCCAGCACAATCAGCTGTGTGCCACGCCGAGCGTCCGCCGGGGTCTCTTCCGGCTGGTGCGGGCGCCTCGATCGCTTCTCGGTAGTCCAGAGGTCGTGCGGTCGGACGAGGTCAGCGCAATCGTCGCCTCCGGCAGCGACGTTGTATTGTCGGTGATCATCGTGGCACCCATGCTCGAGTTGTAGGTGCCATCGTCAAAGATCATCTCGGTTTCGCCGATCTGGATGCGTCCGCCAGGGTTCAGCGGAGTATCCGCCCTGCACCGTGACGCCGTTGTAAAAGCGTACCGTTGGCCGAGCCGAGATCCGCAAAAATACTCCGTCGCCCTTCGCGCCGAACTTCCGCATGGACCCGTGAGGCAAACGGATCCGGGAATACAGCAGATCGTTGCGTGCTGAGCGTCCAATCGTGATGCGCAGGCGCCCCAGCGGAAAATGGTCTAGGCGCGCGGTCGGGATATCTAACTATCAGTTCAGCCATGTCTCGTATTCAAAACAAAATCAGAGTAGTCGGTTGCGACTTAGCGCGAATATCGGTCAACGACTTCGCGTAACCACTACAGTGCCGGCGACCACGTCGTGCAGGGCCCGGCCTCGAGGTGTTGCAGGCCGACCGCCAGCAGGAAACCCCAATCCCCAGATGTCAGAAATCGAGAGCGGGTAATCCGTAAAATGCCGGAGGGCCATACGACCCGGTCCCGCCGGTTGGCCATTGGTTCTTTCGATGCGCAGACCGGTTGCCCACTTTGCCGATGGTCTGGCCTCGCAATCCGGCGAACAAACGAAATTGAGCAGCGCGACCAGCGCAGCCAGCAACAGTCCCTAACGTTTCCGTCAGTTGCCGGCCATCGCGGGCACCACCACCTGGGCACGAGCCAGCAAAGTGCTGGCGACAATGGCCACCAGCACAATGTAGTCGATCAAAAGGCGCCACAGCGAAGCGAGAATGGGGCCTGGTGTCTTGCACAGCACTCGCGCCGCGAGCACGCGCCGGCGCGCCGGGCCCGCTCCAAAGCGGTTTCTGGTTGTACTTCAGCCGGTCATCGTTAATGGTTACTTGTCGTTAATGGTGGTTAGAGTCAGTTGTTATCCGAGCAGAAAATGCAGCGTCGTTTCACCCAGTCGAATCTCTGTCGCCGCTGTCCGAGCACTCGCGGCTGGCGCGGGGCTGAGCCGGACGGAATCATTGATCACGGTCCCGTTGACTGACCCCAGGTCCTCGACCAGGAAGGTCTCGCCTTCGACCAGATCCGAGCGTGCCGTCGCGAAACTTTGGTCTCCGGATCGAATCTCGAGAGATCGATCTCGGGAAAGATGTTCGAGTGCGGATCAGTGCGACTCCGACCGAGGTTACTGTCCTTCTGCAGGATAGAAGGACGCGTCCAGCTCAGTGGTCCCGGCGACCACCAGCTTGGCCGTTGGGCGCATCGACTCTGAGCGCGGCGCTGGCGGCCATCGCGGCGAGCGGTTGGCGTGACCCGCAATGGGCGCAGAACACGTCATCGGCTGCAATGCGCCCACCGCAGAACCCGCAATACACAGTCCGCACCTGCACGGTCTCGCCGCCGACATGCGGCACAGGAATCTCGCAGTAACGCGGCCCGGCTGACATCACATTCTCGAGATGTTCGCGCAAGCACGTCACGCATTTCACCAGCCGAGCGAAATCGATCTTCCGGTTTGTACTCGACCGCCCGCATCAGAATGCGTTCCATCTCCGATCGAGATCGAAGGTGCGATCTGCCGCGGCCGTGCGGGTTTTTGGTGAAGTCGAAGATCAGCAGCGGGTTGTCCTGCGGGTCGGCGCCGGTCAACAGATGAAAGATATCGTAGCGCCCCAGTCCATAAACGTCCGAACGCGGTCTCGACGCGGCCGCTGAACAACTCCTGGCGGGCGTAGCCCATGGTGCCGACGGCGGTCACACCTTTTCCTGTTTCGCCACCCAGCGCGCGATACCGAAATCGATCAGCATCACGCGACCGGTGTTGCCATCGAGCATCAGGTTTGCGGGCTTTCAGATCGCGATAGATGATTGGTTTGGGCCGGGTATGCAGAGTACTCGAGCACATCGGCTACCTGCTATTCCCAGTCGGTGACCGATCTTCTCGTCGATCCGTGCATGCTGGTCGCGCTGCGCAGCCGGGTGAAGCCAGATCACCGCCCGAGATGTACTTCACACAGGTAGAAGCGTCCCTGCGGCGCTCGGTCGTAGAAGTAATCGTAGATGGTGGGGATCGAAGGATGCTCCAACGAGGTCAGCAACAGGGATTCCCGCTTGAAGTCTCCGATCGCTTTCTCGTGTTGCGCCTCGTCGATGTGCGACTCGACCATCTCCTCACAGCGCGGGGAGCGTCGCCGAGGTTTCGATCCTTGGCCAGATATACCGCGCCCATGCCGCCACCGCCGATGCGACGGACAATCTCGTAGCGGCTGTTCAGCAAGGTACCAGCTTCCAGCTGTTTGACGGCTGGTCGATGACCGCCGGTTGTGCGCTTCGGGTACCACTTCGTCTTGCCCTGGCGAATCTGTCTGCGGCCCGCCGGGTAAGCCGGGCAAGGATAGTCCTGAGTCTTGCAGCGAGAGATTTGTGCCTAGCGACTTTGGATCTCGCCGTCTCGCCAACGCTATCAGGGAGCGTCGGCCGCTGGCGGTTGAGGAGTCCCACAGGTCCCACAAAAGGACTGATCGGAAGCAACTGGGGTACTACATTCAATGCACTGGGACATAGTCATTCTGGACGCTCGCCCAAATTAGACTAAAGCGCTGACGTGCACAGCCGGAACCGTCACTATTGAACGATATGAAAACGCAAAAAGTTTTGCCGACGATTATCTCGTCGCCCCTCGGTGAGCGGCTGAGGCTCGCCCGGCTTCAGTCGCTTTCCGCGATTTACAAAGCGTCCCGTTTGTCGACCCAAGATCCTCGAGAAAGTGCTCGCCCATTCTTCAACGTAATGCGCGCGTGGCGCGCGAGATCTTTGCTTCCGGATCCTCCGGAATCAAGATCAACGTCGGGGAAGATGCCGCCAGTCAGCGTCCCAGCGACCTAATCTGCGATTCAACTTCGCTCAGCATGAACTTCCGACCCCGCAGAGCGCCCTCGTTCAATAACCAGCCAGCGCATGCGGCTTGGCCGCAGGGTTCACGGGCGAGCTGACACCTTAAACGACGGCGCGGACTGGCCGGTTGCCATCTCCGAGGGCAGCGGGCTGCTCGAAACAGCCTTACGACCATTGTTCTCCGGTACGCCTCCAGAGCAGTACAGGTCAGAGCGCGAGTTCGGCTTCAGTGGCGCACCGCATCTCGTCGCAGTATTGCGAGCCGTCGAGGTTTTCAGTTTTGCACCTTTCGCATGTGATCATAGGTTCGGGTTACTGGCTCAAACAGCGCATGTTCGAGCTTCTTGGAGCTGGCGCGCTAAGCTTGTGATTTTAGCGCGAAACCTGCAGTCGTGCCAGTTATCTTACTCGGAAGCAATCCTTAAGCGGATTAACACGTGACACCGCAGAGAGCTCAGCCATGAAACAGCGGTCTCCTTTGATTGCCAAACTCCGGGGCTTCCCGGGAACCGGCTTTTCGCGGCACGATTGCTCATAATTTGAAACCTGGTCTGAGTATTTTGGACGTAAAAGGTTCTTCTGGCCTAGGCGCTTTTTGTCAGCGTTAAGGTGTGCGAAACTGATAGGTTAATTTGCTTGGCGAAAAGTTCAATAGGATAAGAGATCGAAGTGGACCCCAAATGGCTTTAACAAAAAAGAAGAAGATTATTATCGGCTCAATTGCAATCGTCGTCCTCGAGCGCTGGTGGTTATTATCAGTGTCTTTGCCAGCCGGAAAGATTCGGAAACCCGAGGTTACAACAATAAAGCTTTTGAGACGCGACCTGAATTGGCGACAGACTGTGACGGCTTTCGGGCGAGGTCAGACCGATCCGGGCTACATCAAGCTGACCAGCGAAGTTCAGGGACGCATTGAAGAGATTTACGTCAACGCGGGCGACGTGGTGAAGGTTGGTACACCACTGGTGCGCATCGATCCGGACTCAACTACAGTCAAGTCAGGATGCTCCAGTGGGCGGCAACTCAGGCTTCGGTGAACAACGTCCAGAATGCCCGCAACGCCGTAACTTCTGCGGAGCAGGACTGGCCGTCGCGGAAGCCTCGGTCGCTGCTGGCACGGCAACAGGTTATCGCCTCAACAGACCGCCGTCGATCGCGCGCAAAGTCGACCTGAACACTGCTCAGCGAGAACCAAAGCGCGTCACCGGATTTGATTGAATCCGGTGTCGCCCTCGTGCGGCTGGAATACGACACGGCAAAAGATCGTTACGATCAGTCAAAGATTTCGGTAGAGACGGGGCGTAAAGCGAAATCTGGAGGCCACGAAGATTGCCGTAAAAGAAGCGCAGGAACGCGTTAACCAGCAAAGCGGCCACCGTACAGGAAGCAAAGACGAGTATTAAATCCAGTGAGATGATCGCCAAACAGAACCAGGCGATGCTCCGGGGCCAGTCCAGCCAGCGCTCGGAAAGCTACCCAGCATCTCGCCGCTTAACGGGCGTGGCTGCGGCAGACATTCCTAACGCGCGTAGGTGGAGTTCGCAGTTGCTAATCTGTCGTCGACACCGTTAATGCACCATAGCCGACATGAAACATTATCAATGTCGAAGTAAATGTTGACGAGACAGAAATCAATAATGTAGCTGTCGGCCAGGAAGCAAAGATCAAGGTGGATGCGCTCGGCGACAAAGAGCTCAAGGCGGTAGTTACGCAAACGTGAATCCCTGGCGATCTCCAAATCGGACACCAGCTAGGTGGTCTGTCCAATCGGGTGAACGTTCAGGAAGCTAAGGAATTCAAAGTAACGATGGAGTTGGAGAGATCTCTCCCAAGACAATAAAGATTGCTTTGCGACCCGGAATGAGCCTCGACGGCCACCACTCACCACCAAGACACAAAGCACAACGTAATCGCGGCTCCGCTTGAAGCGATTGTGAGAGAAACAACCATCACCTCTCGCCAACCGCCTCCGTAGGTGGAAGTGTGCCGGCTCCTCGCACCGGTGGGGAGAAAAGCGCCAAGAGCATCAAGGGTCTTTACATCATCGACTCGAGAACCAACAAAGTGAAGTTTATTGAGGTGACCACTGGCATCACCGGGGAAGCTGGACATTGAGATCCTGAGCGGTGTGCAAACTGGCATGGAAGTCGTCTCGCGGTCCCAGCCGGTGCGCGCTGAAGACGCTTTGAAGGGATGGTATGACAGTCAAACGACAAACAGCGCAGCGCCGGCAACTCAAACGCCAACGGGGGTAAGCTCACGAGCGACGCCCCATTCGCCACCGCGATACCCACAGAGCTGCGTTCTCGGCCAAACGATGGGGCAGACGGGCCAAAGCAATGGCAAGCCTGACGGATCGTTGATCTCGATGCACGACCTCTGGAAGACCTATGTCATGGGCTCTGAGCAAGTGCACGCCTTGCATGGCGTTTCTTTCAGCGTCAAAAAGGGCGAATATATCGCGATTACCGGCCCCTTCGGGATCGGGCAAATCGACACTGATGAACCTGATCGGGTGTCTTGATACGCCCTCGGAAGGCGAGTACTGGCTGAACGGCAAGAACGTTTCCGAGATGGACGATGACGAGCTGGCGAGAATTCGTAATCAGGAAGTCGGATTTCGTTTTTCAGACTTTCAACCTCCTGGCTCGCGCCACGGCCCTGCATAACGTTGAGCTTCCGCTAATCTACGGCGGCGTTGGCTCGTCACAACGTCATGAGATGGCGAAGACAGCGTTGGAGGCTGTCGACCTGGCTGAGCGCATGACGCACCGGCCGAACGAACTATCCGGTGGACAACGCCAGCGCGTCGCGATTGCGCGCGCCCTGGTCAACCATCCATCTATCCTGCTTGCCGACGAACCAACTGGAGCGCTTCGATTCCCATACCAGTATGGAAATCATGGACCTGTTCGAGCGACTTCACTCCGAAGGCAACACCATCATGCGTCGTAACACACGAAGCACGACATCGCCGCTCGAGCTCACCGCGTGATTCTCTCAATTCGCGACGGCCTAATCGAAAGAGACGAGCGAATCAGATAGGGACGAAACTCATGGAGCGAGGTGGCGAGCAACGAAGCAGAGCCACGGCGCTAGCACGTTCGCCAGCGACCGATATTCGGCCGGCGTTCCGAATTGCGACTGTTCGCCTCTTTCGTATCTGACCGCGATCTGGGAAGCGTTTCTAGTCGCAACCGCGAGTCTTCGCACCAACAAACTGCGCACGAGTCTGACGCTCATGGGAATTGTCGTTGGCGTCACGGCGGTGATCGCGGTCGGTAACGATCATCCAGGGTCTGGACAAGACGGTCGCGCAGCACATTTTCGTCCCAGGGCTCCAACCGTCTTCACCATCTCCAAGAAGCCGCAGATCATCACGTCGCGCGAAGAGTTCGTAAAATTCAATCAAGCGCAAAGACGTTACGCACGAAGATGCGGAGGCCATTGCGCCGCCTGTGCACGGCTTGCTGGCGCGTGGGCGTGGCGGCAAACGCCATCGAAGCTGTCAAGCACGCCGACCAGAAGTCCGACAAACGTGCGCATCCGCGGCGTGACGCCAACCACGATGTTTGATATCGATGGCGTCACGATCGACGCCGGGCGCATCTGGACCGAGAGCGAAGGCAGCTTCGGGTCGTGAGATTTGCGTCGTCGGTACAGACATTCTGAAGAATCTTTTCGCTGGCGCGCGCCGCGGATCGGGTTATTGGGTCAGGAAGTCACGAATTGCGGGTCGACCTTATCAGATCATCGGCGTGCTCGAACCGCTGGGTTCGATCTTCGGCTTCTCGCGCGATAACGTGGTCTACATTCCCTACTCGACTCTACCAAAAGTCTTACGGTGCGCGACGATTCGATTGTCGATCTTTATTCAGGTGCCCGACTGCCGAACGAGCTTGAAGCGGCTGAAGATCAGGTGCGCACGATCATGCGCAATCGGCGCAGCGAGTCTACACGCAGGAGACCTGACGACGAAGGGTTCGCACTGGAAACACAGGACGTCTTTCTCGAACTTGTATGGTCAAGGCAACGTCGAACATTTATCTCGTCACGATTGGCGTAGCCGCGATCTCGCTGGTGGTCGGCGGTATTGTGGTGATGAACATCATGCTGGTTTCGGTGACCGAGCGAACCAAAGAGATTGGCATTCGCAAAGCGATCGGCGCGCCGCAAGAAAGACATCCTGACGCAGTTTCTGATCGAAGCGGTGGCGGTAACGGCGCTCGGCGGTGCGATCGGTGTAGCTGACCGGATTTGGACTTGCTTACGTGATCTCGGCGCTGATCGGGTTTCCACTTCTGATGAGCGTCGCTTCGGCCGTGCTGGGAGTTGGCGTTTCGTCGGTGGTGGGAATCATCAGCGGACTCTGGCCTGCATGGCGCGCCGCGAAACTCGATCCGATCGAGAGCGCTGCGAGCGGAATGCGGCCGTGAACCGTAAACCGTGCAGGAGGCAGAAGAGCAGGTTGGCCGATACACGTAGTTCAGCGATGTTACGAGCCACGAGTTTACGATTTACGATTCACGATTTACGATCGATTCACTGTTCACGATTCGCGGTTTACTGGCTTCCTATGAGAATCGACGACATCGCGAATCCGCGTCTGATGGCGTTTCGACACGCTGCGCGCGAACAAGCTGCGCTCGTCGCTGACGATCCTGGGGTCAGTGTCGGCGTCACTACGGTCGATCTTCATGGTGTCGATCATTCAGGGGCTGAACAAAGCCTTTGCCGATCGAGATCGAAGCGCTCGGACTCTAACGCGATCTGCGGCCACGAAGTTCGAGCCCAGCTTTGGGCGACCAGCCCGGCCCGGAAGAACTCCACCGCAAGGACCTGACCATGGAGGACGCCGACAGCGTTGCGTCGACGAGGCGCTCCTCAGTCGCCGGCGTTTCGCCTATCCATCGCATGATCGCCGTGACGGCTGCGTTACTGGCGACAAGCAATCGGACACGCCGATTCTGCTCGGCGTCACTCCTTACTACGAATTTGTGCAGATCGCAGCTTATGGCGGCCGCGGCCGGTTCATCACCGACACTCGACATTCGACGAGCGCGACGAACGTCTGCATCCTCGGCAGTTGACGTGGTCCATGCTCTGCTTTCCCTTATGAAGATCCAATCGACAAAGACATTACGGCTCAACGGCAACCCGTATCCACGTCATCGGCGTGATGGAGCCAGCTGGGAACGTTTTTTGGCCAGTCGCGCGACAATTCGGTTTTTATTCCCATCGATACTTTCGATAAGTACTATCCCGATCGGCCTTTTCCGGAAGTTGTCTTCTTGTGCTCATCGTGCAGGCCGCTGTCGCGCGCGTACGTCGAAACGGCCGCGATGGACGAAATGACCGACATCCCGCGCCGCCGCCGGTATGTGCCGGCGGGAGCAGAAAGCACCTTTGATCTCTTCGCAGGATGCCTTGATGGATGTCTATAACCAGCTGACTGGCGCCACGGCCCTGGTGCTGACCGCAATTTCATTTGTGGCCCTGATGATTCGGCGGCATTGGCGTGATGGAATATCATGCTGGTATCTGTCACAGAACGAACGAAAGAGATCGGAATTGCAGGCGGTCGGCGCTACGAAGGTGAACATCCTTTCGCAGTTTCTGATCGAGGCTGTGGTGCTGACGGCACTGGGCGGCCCTGCCGGGCTCGCAGTGGGTGAGATCTCCAGCTATTTCGTGAATAAGTATTCGCCTCGCCTGCTTACGTCCCACTCTGGGGCTATCGCGGTCGGCATCGGTGTCTCGGCTGCGTGGAATCGTCTTCGGCCCATGCGGCCGCCTGGAAAAAGCGGCGCGCCTCGACCTGGGATTGAAGCGCTGCGCTGGGAATAGTTCCTGCTCACAATTTAGAGACGTTTTGCTTCCCTACTCGTCAGTGATCTCAAGTGAAGATGAAATAAGCTGAAGTGATCGCTTAATTTCACCCTGGCCAGCGGAATTCGTTGGACCGCTGTTTATGTCGATGGCATTCGCCTGGGCATCAAAGATCGATCATATGAAGTTAGCCAGCCACTTCCTCCTTTCCTTCAGGTTTCTTGATACTGAATTTTTCCAGACGGTACTGCAAGGTACTGAAAGTAAGGCCAAGCAACTTGCTGATTGTGATGTTGTAATCGGTCTGTTCCATCGCCTGCATGATCAGATCCCCCGCTCGACGTCTTCGAAACTGATGCCTTCCGGTGGCAGCTTGAACGCGCCCTGCGCCGTTGCCAGCGTCCTGCTGCACCTCCAGCGGCAGATCTTCAGTCGTTATCAGATCCCTTCACAAAGCAGGATTGCTCGCTCAATCGCCGACTCGAGCTGGCGCACGTTACCTCGCCAGCCGTAGTCGATCATCATCTTCCCCCGGTATCTGGCGTCAGGCCGCGCACCAGACGGGAAGTGCTGCGCGTGTGCTTCTTCAGGAAAAAAATCGATAAGCACCGGGATGTCTTCGCGACGTTCGCGCAACGGTGGCACGTCAATAGAAAGCACATTGATCCGGTAGTAGAGATCATCTCGAAGCGCCCATCCGCCACCATCGCGCAGATCACGATTGGTGGCTGCCACTACCCGTACGTCGACTGAGATTTCGTGCGTGCCGCCCACCCGCCTGACCTTATGCTCCTGTAAAGCGCGCAACAGTTTGGCCTGCATGCCGACGTCAAGCTCGGCTATCTCGTCGAGCAATACGTAACTGAACGAAGTATTAC
>ERZ1370068.7410-contig-6326_pt1 | contig 34938 bp, 40 predicted proteins | sample MGYA00561227_ERZ1370068 | MGnify/ENA primary metagenome ERZ1370068 (study PRJEB38410, sample SAMEA6850437) | metagenome | study: Metagenomic assessment of the ecological functions of the soil: analysis of the soil microbiota associated with the...
GTTGTACTTCGTTCAGTTACGTATTGCTCCCGTGGCGGCGAGCCTACGCTGGCGGCCGCTTTGGCGCTACAGTTGTGGCATCGCAAGGGTTCGGCATGGCGCATCGGCCGGCGCGGCGTCTTTCCCGCCATCACCACACAGGCGCTCGGGATGCGGCCAATTGATGCTTGCCGCGGGTAAAATGCAGCGCGTTGTCGTTTTTCGGCACCACCGGATCGGGCAAGAGCAGGCTGGCGGAACGGCTGGCCGCGCGACGTGGCCTGCGCCTGATCGAACTCGACTCGCGCTGTTCTGGGAGCCGCGACTGGCAGCCCGCGCCACTCGAGCTGTTTCGCCATCGTGTCGAGTGCGAGATCAGGGACGGCGGCTGGATCGTGGTCGGCAATTACGGCCAAGTGCGCGATCTGGTGTGGCGCCACGGCCGACACGCTTGATCTGGCTCGACCTGCCGCTGCCGCTGGTGATGTCGACGCCTGGTGCGCCGTACGGTTCATCGGGCGGCGACCCGCGAGGAGCTGTGGGGCACCGGAAATCGCGAGACCTTCCGCAACGCCTTCTTCAGCCGCCAGTCTGATCCTGTTGTGGGCGCTCGAACACCCATCGCCGCAACCGCCGAGCGCCTTCGCGGTCGAGTGCCAGCTCGCTCGCCAGGGACAAGACGCGTGGTGCAGGCTGAAGAACCGCGCGCGAGGTCGAGCGCTTCGTGACAGGCGACCTGAGACATGCGCCATGGTCCACACCTTCTCCTGCCTCGACGGCCACACCTGCGGCAATCCGGTGCGGCTGGTGTCGGGCGGCGGCCGCTGCTCAAGGGCGCGACCATGAGCGAGCGGCGCGCCGATTTCCTCGCCGAACCACGACTGGATCCGCACAGGCGCTGATGTTCGAGCCGCGCGGCCACGACGTGATGTCGGGCTCGATCCTCTATCCGCCGACGCGCGCCGACTGCGACATCGCCATCCTGTTCATCGAGACGTCGCGGCTGCCTGCCGATGTGCGGCCACGGCACCATCGGCACCGTGACCATGGCGATCGAGAACGGGCTGGTGACGCCGAGCGACGCCGGGCGTGCTCAACCTCGACGCGCCGGCCGGCAAGGTCGTGGCGCGCTACGAGCAGCGAGGGCAGCTTCGTCGAGAGCGTGCGCATCACCAACGTCGCCGTCCTACCTTGCGGCGAGCGACATCACGGTCGAGTGCCCGGGCGTCGGCGAGCTCGCGTTCGACATCGCCTATGGCGGCAACTTCTACGCCATCCTCGAGCCGCAGAAGAACTTCGCCGGCCTGGACGCGATGTCGGCCGGCGACGTGCTGCGCCTGTCGCCCGATCGTGCGCCGGCTGCTGAACGAGAAGATACAGCTCGGTGCATCCGGAGAACCGCGACCATCCGCGGCGTCAGCCACGTGCTGTGGACCGGCGCAGCCGCGCGACCCGAAGCGCGCACGCGCGCAACGCCGTGTTCTACGGCGACAAGGCGATCGACCGCTCGCCCTGCGGCACCGGCACCTCGGCGCGCATGGCCCAGCTCGCCGCCAAGGGCCGGCTGAAGGTCGGCGACGACTTCGTGCACGAAGCATCATCGGCTCGTTGTTCGACGGCCGCGTCGAGGCGCCGGCCAAGGTCGGCAACCACGACGCCATCGTGCCCTCGATCTCCGGCTGGGCCGCGCCAGCACGGCGTCAACACCATCCTGGTCGACGACCGCGATCCCTTCGCCCATGGGTTTCAGGTGACCTAGGAGGCCGTGGGGCCGCCCTAAAGGCGAGCGTCTGAGACGACGAGACGGGTTACTCCGCCGCCTGGCGCCGGTGTCGGCGCGGCGCACGCCGCCGCGGGTGAAGATCGCGTCGGCTTCGGTCGCGCTGCCATAGCCCAGCTCGCCCAGGATGTCGGCCCCGTCCCTCGCCGATACGGGGCGCGTGCTGCTGCGGCGCGTGCTCGGCTGGCCGGCGGCAGGCCGGGGATGTTGGCGACCGGCAGGCGGCCCACGCCGTCCTCTGCTTCGATCCAGTCGATCGCGCCCGGATTCCTTGACGTGCGGATGCTCGAGATAGATCGTGTAGTTGTTCACCCGCTCGCAGAACACGTCCTTGGGCCGCAGGATGGCGATCCATTCCTCGGTGGTCTTGGACGGCATGGTCTCCTGCAGCGCCTTGATGATCTTGCGGCGCGTTGCTTGATGCGGTCGTTGTGGCCCTGCAGCTCGGGATCGTTGGCGATGTCCTTGCGGCCGATCAGCTCGAACAGCAGGCGGAAATGGTGCGGCCGCATCGCCGACACCATGATGTAGCCGTTCTTGGTCTTGTAGCTGCCGGCCGGCATGTAGAGCACCGGCGGCGCGCCGTTGGAGAAGACCCATTCCATCAGCTTGGCGCCCTGGAAGCGCCGCGGCCGACCGCATCAGGCTCGGAATCGATGAAGCAGCCCCTCGCCGAAGCGGAACTGGCGCATGATCGCGGTCGACAGCGCCTGAAAGGTGTAGAGGCCGGTCGTGACGTCGACGGCGATCATGCCCTGCGCGCCACGGCGTGCCGTCGGGCATGCGGTTCATCACCATCATCGCCGGAGAAGGCCTGATCAGCCCGTCGACGCGTCGGCCGCTTGCTATAGGGCCCCGTCTGGCCGAAGCCCGAGACCGAGCAGTAGACGACCTTGGGATTGACCTTCTTGACGTCCTCGTAGCCGAAGCCCAGCCGCGAGATCACGCCCGGCCGGAAGCTCTCCATCACCACGTCGGCCTTGGCGCGCGAGTCTTCTTCACCACGGCGATGCCGTCGGGCGACTTGAGGTCGAGCGCGATCGAGCGCTTGCCGCGGTTGAAGGCGATCGAATGGGCGCAGGTGGTCGCCCTTGATGCTCGCCCAGCGCGCGGCCCCAGCCGCCTTCCGGCGGCTCGATCTTGATGACGTCGGCGCCGTGCAGCGCCAGCAGCATCGAGGCGTGCGGCCCGGCGACGCCCTGCAGTGAAATCGGGGACGGTTCGCCCCGACCAGGTACTTGCGCCTTTGACCATGGCGGCTGCGGCATTCCTCCCGGGGGAGCGAACGGCGCGTTCGGCGGGGACCGGCCGATCAAGGGCCGGATCAAGCTACAACCGGCAGGCTCTGGCGCGTGGCTAGCATACGCGTGCAGCTTGCGCCCCAGCACCAGGATCGTCGAGCTCGATCTCGAAGCGCCGGACTTGGCCGGATCGGGGCCGATGGCGGGCGAGGTTGCACGCAGAACAGCGCCGCCACCGAGCGGCAAGCGCTTGTCGCCGCGCCAGCCGGCGACTGGGATCGCCGGCGTGGCGGACGGATACTGGCCTGCGGCCTTCGGTGGATGGGCACGCGTTTGCCGCCGACCTCGATAGCTGCGCTGCATCAGGCCCGGTCCCGCGCGCGGTACGACCTCCGCGAAGCGCCGGGCCGTGCGGGCCGAGCACGCCTTGGCCGCAGGAGCTGCTCGGCGACGGCGACGCCAGCGACTCTCGACGCGCCCGCGGTCCTGGTGTGGTCAGCGCCGAGCGTGAGCCCAGAGGCGGTCGGCGGCGCCGAATCGGCACGCAGAGCTCGGCTTCTCGCCCGACGTGTCGGGGCCAGCACCGCCTGCCGCTCCGTCGGCTGCTGCGTCGGCAGCTGCGCCGATCACGCGGTAGTAGAGCGGCAGCCGAGGAGGGCGGCTGACACGCCGAGTCGCGCTTCAGCTCTGCGATGTGATGGTTGAGCGCGGCTGACGTCGCGGCCGGTCCAGCCCGGCGATGCACCAGCTGTCCGATCCGACGGCCACCTTTTGCCACGCCGCCTTCGCATGGCCCTCGAAATCGAGATGCGCGTATCCGCCATTCGGAGATCGGCGAGCTGCGCAACTCGCTGAGTCGGTCGACCAGCATGTAACCCGGCAGCGTGTGGTGATGCAGAACTCGGGCTTCTGACCGTCGCCACGACCGACTGCGGGGTGACGCCGCAGGCCCAGAACACCGGGAGCTCGTCGTCGCGCACCGGCACGGCATCGCCATAGTCGGGCTTGGCGATGTCCTTGATGCCTAAAAGCTCGGGCTTGCCGAGATGGACCGGCGCGCCATGCACCGAGGGAAAGCGTGTCGTCACCTGCACGGCGCGGATCGCGTCGGCCGGCTTGAACGGCCGCATCGACACCACCATCGGTCCGTGGAACGGGGCCGGCCGGCTTGCACTCGATGCTGGTGCGGTACATCGGCACGTTGCTGTTGCAGGTCTGATGACGCAGCTCGAGGCCGTTCTCGATCAGCGCCTCCTCGAAGGAGAACGAGCAGCCGAGCACGAACGACACCAGATCGTCGCGCCACACCTTCTTGAGGTCGGTGACTTCCTCGACCAGCTCGCCCTTCTTCCGACACGCGGTAGAGCGGGATGTCGGTGCGGATGTCGAGATCCTCGCCCAGCGTCGGCAGGCGCCAGTCGCCTGGCTCGGACGCGGCCGAGCAGCGGGCAGGGCTTGGGGTTGAGCTGGCAGAAGCGCGCGAAGTCGGCCGCCAATGTCCTTGGGCAGGATGGCGAGGTTGCCCTGCACGTAGCCCGGCGCCTGCGCGCGAGGTCGGCAGCGCGATGGCCGCCGGCGCGGATGCGGCGGCGCGCGTCGCGGCCGGTTTCGCCCTTGAGCGTTGATCAGTGGTGTCCATCGCGATACTCCTACCTGCACGTGCTGGCCGCCGTTGATCTGGATCTCGGCGCCGCTCACGTAGCTCGACGCCTTCTCGCACAGGAAGTGGATGACGTCGGCCACCTCGTCGGGCGTGCCGAGGCGGCGCATCGGGATCTGCTCCTCGACGATCTTCTCGGTGCCGGGCGACAGGATCGCGGTGTCGATCTCGCCCGGCGCGATGGCGTTGACGCGGATGCCGCGCGGGCCGAAATCGTGCGCCATCTCGCGGGTCAGCGCCGCCAGCGCCGCCTTCGAGGTGGCATAGGCCGAGCCCGCGAAGGGATGCACGCGGCGAGCCGGCGATCGAGGTGACGTTGACGACGCAGCCCTTGGCGCGCCTCGACAGCTCCTCCATCAGGCCGCGCGCGAGCGCCACCGGCGCGAAGAAATTGACGTTGAAGACCTGCCGCCACAGGTCGAACGGCGTGTCGATGGCGCCGAAGCGGCCGCCGGTCTCGTCCTTGGGCGAGATCGCCGCGTTGTTCACCAGCGCATCGAGCCGTCCGCCGCCCAGCCGGGCGCGGATCTCCTCGATGCCGCGGCCGACATCCGTCGCGGATCGGCGAGGTCGATCTGCACGTGGTTCTTGTCGCCGCCCGGCCACGGGCAGAGCGCGCTGAACGGCTGGCGCGACACGGTGATCACCCGCCAGCCGCCGGCGCTGAATTTCTTCACCGTGGCATGGCCGATGCCGCGGCTCGCGCCGGTCAGCACCAGGGTGCGCGTATTGTCGAGCACGGAGGTGCGTTCATGGAGCGAAGTCTACTCCGTGCAGTCCGAGCGCTGACCTGACCATAAGAGGTGGGCCGCAAGGGCGTCGGACCGCGATCTGTTGTGGGTTCGGACGTAAGAATGTGCACAACGTCTCCTAACTCATTGTGATTAAAACATTTTCCTTGTATTTGAGAGTGGCCTGCCCTATGGTCTGTGTAGGCTGGGCCCAATCATTTCAGGGTGTTCGGCCGTGCTTTTTGAAGAAGTCAATTTTGGAGTGGTCCGCCATGCCGGACGAACGCCGGGCGCAAGCCCGACCCGCGTTTGCGCACGCGGCCTGCCACCATGCTGACCGCGATCGGTCTTTGCGTGCTCATCATGCTGATGCAGCTCGGTGCCGGAGATCCGCGACACCGGCTCAGTCGGCCGCCTCGGCGAACGCCGGCATCAGCAACGCTCTCGGGCGCTTGTGCGCCGTCGGGAACGCGCATCTAGAGGCCAGGTTGCGCGTGGCCATGTCTTCGACAACGTTCAGGCCCTGCCGCCCGGCACGCGGCTCGGCGACTACCGGCTCGACGCGGTGATCGGGCACGGCGGCTTCGGCATCACCTACCGCGCCTTCGACAGCCAGCTCGCCAAGATCGTGCGCGATCAAGGAATACCTGCCGGTCGAGTTCGCCGTCCGCCAGAGCGACGGCAGGTGGTGCCGCGCAGCGCCGCTTCGCCGACGACTTCGCCTGGGGCCGCGAGCGCTTCCTCGACGAGGCGCGCGCGCTGGCCCGCTTTCGCCATCCGCACATCGTGCCGGTGCTGCGCTACTTCGAGGCCAACGGCACGGCCTACACCGTCATGGAGTTCGAGGACGGCAAGCAGCGTGGCCGAGCTGCTGCGCGAGCCCGGCCGTCGCCTGCCGCCCGACGAGGTGCGGCGCCTGGCCGACGGCCTGCTGAGCGGCCTCGCGCGCCGTGCATGCCCAGGACTTTCTCCATCGCGACATCAAGCCGTCGAACATCATCATCCGGCGCGACGGCGTTCCCGTCCTCATCGACTTCGGCGCGGCGCGTCAGGCGATCGGGCGAACGCACGCGACACGCTCACCAGCGTGCTGACGCCGCAATATGCGCCGATCGAGCAGTATGCGCTCGACGGCAAGCAGGGGCCGTGGAGCGACATCTACTCGGCCGCCGCCGTGCTGCATCATGCGCCATCGCGGGACAGCCGCCGCCGGAGGCCGCGCGCCGCGTCGGCGACGATCCCTACCGGCCGCTGGCCGAGACGCAGGCCGACCGCTTCGACCCGTCGTTCCTGGCGGCGATCGATCGCGGCGCTTGGCCTTCGCGCCGACCGAGCGGCCGCAAGACCGTCGATGCAATGGAGCGCGCTGTTCGGCCGTCTCGCTGCCGTCGCACGAGCGACGCGCCGACCCAGCGCCTGGCCAGCGCCGACCGGCTGCGGCGCCGCGCCTGGGCGGCGTCAGCCGCGCCAAGGTCGAGCCGCGACGCGATGGCGACTCGCCGCCGCTGCCGCGACCGCGTCGCGGCGGCGGTCGTCGCGCGTCGCCTTCGGACCGTCGTTGTCGTGATGGCCGCGATGACGCTGTGGCGCTTCCAGCCGGAGATCCGCCAGCCTGATCGCGGGCATCCGCACGCGTCGACAACGCCCGTCGCGGTCGAGCGCCACCGCCTGCCCGACAGCGCAGCCGCCCGTGACGCCGCTCCGACCCAGTCTGCCGCAACGCCGCCGGCACGCCAGCCGCGCAGCGCCGCCACGCACCGTCACACGCCTGCCGCTTTGCCGCCGTCTGCCGACGCGGTGGCGCAGAAGGCGCTGATCGACCAGGCGCAGCGCGCCGCGCGCGAAGCGCGCGCGGTGCTCGAGCGCGCCGACGAAGCCGCGCGGACTGCGCGCGTACGATGGCGGGCGAGGCGCGCATCGTCGCGGCGCGGGCGGCGCGGCCGGACCTCGAGAATGCCGAGCGGCTGTCATACGGACGACGGCGCGAGCTACGTCGGCCAGGCCGCCGACGGCAAGCGCCAGGGGTCTCGGCGTCGCCGACCTGGCGAACGGCGAGCGCCAGGCCGGCGAATGGAAGGCCGATCGTGCTGAACGGCCTCGGCATCGGTGCGACTCGCCGACGATCCGCGCTACGCCGGCCAGTGGCGCGACGGCCAGTCGACCGGCCTCGGCGTGCGCGAGAAGCCGGGCGTCGAGCGCGCCGAAGGCAATTTCGTCGCCGGCCGCCTCGAAGGGCTGGGCGTGCGCCGCACGCTCGCCGATCCGACGATCGGTGCAATCCGGCGAGTTCCACGCCGATGCTGCTGGACGGGCCGGGCGTCGAGACGGTCGGCGATCGCGAGCGCTATGAAGGCGGCTTCCGCGCCGGCAAGCGCAACGGCTACGGCCAGGTCGACGGCGCCGACGGCAAGGTCGCAGCCGGGCCACTGGGACGACGGAAAGCTCGTCAGAATCAGCGCCTTAGACGGATGGCATGGAAGTTGCGGCCCGCGGCTGCAACCAGGCCTGCCACCGTGACCAAGCCGCTGTCCGTCCTGCTGATCGATGACAATCCCGCCCGCGCCGAAATCGTCGAGGCCGGGCTGGCGGCGGCGGGCTATCGCCTGCTGGCGCGTCTGGAGGGCACGCAGGATCTCATCGGCCGCGTGCGCGAGCTCGAGCCCGACGTCGTCGTCGTCAGCATCGACAGCCCGAGCCGCGACACCATCGAGGACATGCGGCGCAGCGACCGACCAGCAGCCGCGTCCGATCGCGCTGTTCGTCGACCAGTCCGATCCCGCGACCATCGCCGCGGCCATGGAGGCCGGCGTCTCGGCCTATGTCGTGAAGGGCCTGGCGCAGGATCGCGTGCGGCTCGGTGGTCGACGTCGCGGTCGCCCACTTCAACCGCTACCACGCCATGCGCGAGGAACTCGATCGCGCCCGCCTGTCGCTGCGTCGAGCGCAAGGCCGTCGATCGCGCCAAGGGCCTGCTGATGGAGCAGAAGGGTCTCGAGCGAGGAGGCGGCCTACAGGCTCCTGCGCAAGCTCGCCATGGACCAGAACAAGCGCATCGGCGAAGTCGCGCAGGACATCGTCACTTATGCCAAAGCGCTTAAACCGTAGGCATGCCCACGAACGACCATGCTGCACATGCAGTATCAGCATGGCCATCAGACGGTGACCCGTCGCCGACTTGAGTCGTTACCCTTCAACGGCCTAGCACGCATTCGCGCTTGGCATGCTTCGTGCTGCTCTACACGGTAACGGACCCAATGACGGGTTCTTCCTGATTTTGAGAGTGGCGGGCCACATGTCGGCTTGCCGTGTCGGACAACGGCGTCCTGAGCGACCGGCTTCAGCCGGCCGAGCGGGACGCCTTTTTGTTTGTGGAGTCGCGCGCACATGGCCGATCTGGAACGACCGAAGGTGACCGTCGGATTCATTCCCATCATCGACTGCGCGCCGATCGTGCTGGCCGAAGAGCTGGGCGCCTTCGAGCGCCAGGGACTCGAGGTCGAGATCCGGCGCGAAGTGTCGTGGGCGAACGATGCGCGACAAGCTGGCGCTCGGCCTGCTCGATGCCTCGCACATCCTGGCGCCGCTGCCGCTCGCCGCTGACGCTCGGCATCGACAGCGTCAGCGTGCCGATGATCAACGCCATGACGCTGCGAGGTCAACGGCAACGCGCTCACGCTGTCGCAGGCGCTGTGGCAGGAGATCGAGGAGGCCGCGCCTGAATTCATCGGCAATGCCTGCCAGGGTGCATCGCTCGATGCCCGCGCCATCGCCGCCGTCGGTCGCCAGGCGGCGAAGCGCCGCCGGCCGGCCGCCGCTGCGTGCTGGCGTCGGTGTTCCCGTACTCCGTCGCAGCAACTACATGCGTGCGGCTCTGGCTGTCGCTCGGGCGGCCTCGATCCCGACCGCGACGTGCGCCTCACCATCGTGCCGCCGCCGCACACCGTCGCCCATCTGTCGGGCGGCGTGATCGACGGCTACTGCGTCGGCGAGCCGTGGAACCAGCAGGCGAGGCGCTCGGCATCGGCCGCATCGCCGCTCACCGGCCCCGACATCTGGAAGGGCATGCCGGAGAAGGTGCTGGGCACGACCGAGGCGTGGGCCGAGAACAATCCCGAGACCATGAAGGCGCTGATCAAGGCGCTGATCGAAGCCTGCCCGTGGCTCGACGAGCCGGCCAACCGCGCCGAGGCGGCCCGCGTGCTGTCGAGCCCGCGCTATCTCAACATGCCGGCCGAGGTCATGCCGCGCACGCTCGGCCTTGCCCGACTTCCACGTCTTCCATCGCGCGACGCGCGAACTTCCCGTGGCGCAGCCATGCCGACTGGTTCCTGGCGCAGATGGTGCGCTGGGAGCCAGGCGCGCCGCGACATCGACATCAAGGCCGCCGCCGACCGCGTCTATCGCACCGACATCTATCGCGCGGCGGCGCGCCGAGATGGGCGTCGACTGCCCCGACATCGATCGCCTGCCGCCGGGCGGCGCACGGCGAGCCTGCTGTTGCCGCCGATCGACGCCACGACCGAGAAATCCTCGAGGACTTCACGTTCAGGAGAGGCAAATGGGTAGCAACACGATCAAGTTCGGACGCCGCAGCGTTCTCAAGGGCGCCACCGCCACGGCGGCGTTGATGGCCGCGGTGCGCGCGTCGTTTCCGTCGGGCGCCTTCGCGCAGGGCGCAGGGCCCGAGACCAACAAGGTGACGCTGGGCTTCATCGCGCTCACCGATGCCTCGCCGCTGATCGTCGCCAAGGAAAAGAAGCTGTTCGACAAGTACGGCATCACCGACGCCAACATCGCCAAGCAGGCCTCGTGGGGCACCACGCGCGACAACGTCGTGCTGGGCTCGGGCTCGGGCGGCATCGACGGCGCCCACATCCTGACGCCCAAGCCGTACCAGATCACGCTCGGCCTCACGACGCCGGAGAACAAGCCGGTGCCGATGTACATCCTGTCGCGCCTCAACTACCAACGGCCAGGCGATCTCGGTCGCCAAGGAGTTCGATGCCGGCTGGCGCCAAGACCGACAGCCTCGCCGCTCAAGGAAGCGTTCGCCAAGATGAAGGCCGCCGGCAAGGACCCGAAATGCGCCATGACCTTCCGTGGCGGCACCCACGATCATGTGGATCCGCTACTGGCTGGCCGCCGGCGGCATCGATCCCGAGAAGGACGTCTCCGACCATCGTCGTGCCGCCGCCGCAGATGGTGGCCAACATGAAGGTCGGCAGCATGGACGCGTTCTGCGTCGGCGAGCCGTGGAACGAGCAGCTCGTCCACCAGGGCATCGGCTATTCGGCCTGCACGACCGGCGACATCTGGAAGGACCATCCCGAGAAGAGCGCTCGGCATGCGCGCCGACTGGGTCGACAAGAACCCCAAGGCGGCGCTTGGCTGTGCTGCATGGCCGTGCATCGAGGCCGCAGCAATGGTGCGACAAGCTGGAGAATGCCAGCGAGCTCGCCGAGCATCGTCGGCAAGCGCCAGTGGTTCAACGTGCCCGCCGGCCGACATCATCAACCGCATCAAGGGCGAGGTCGAACTACGGCGACGGCCGCAAGATCAACAATCGCGACCTGTCGATGAAGTTCTGGCGCGACCACGCCTCGTATCCCTTCCAGAGCCACGAGCTGTGGTTCCTCACCGAGAACCAGCGCTGGGGCATGATGGCCGCCGACCTCGACACCAAGGCGATCATCGCCAAGGTCAACCGCGAGGATCTGTGGCGCGAGGCCGCCAAGAACGATCGGCGTCGCGGCGACCGACATGCCGGCAAGCGCCGTCGCGCGGCAAGGAGACGTTCTTCGACGGCAAGGTGTTCGATCCCGCCGATCCCAAGGCCTACCTCGCCAGCTTGCAGATCAAGAAGGTGGCGTGATGGCGGCGGCCGGCAAAGCAACGCGCGTATCCGTCGCCGCTGCCATCCCGGTGCCGGGCGCCACGGCCGAGATCGTGCCGTTCCGGCCGCCGATGCGGCCTGTCCTCGAGCGCGTCGCGCGAAGCGCGCGCGCCACCTGGCGCGCATCGTGCTGCCGCCGCTGATCGTGATCGCGGTCACGCTGTTCGTCTGGCAGCTCCTCTGCTCGGAGCCCGGCGCGCGGCTGCCGCCGCCCACCAAGGTCGTGGCCGACGCCTGGGATTTCATCGTCGATCCGTTCTACGACAATGGCGGCATCGACAAGGGCGCCTTCTGGCAGATCTCCAAGAGCCTCGGCCGCGTCGGCATCGGCTTCAGCTTCGCCGCCGTCGTCGGCGTCGCGCTGGGCGTGCTGGTCGGCCAGAGCACCTGGGCGATGCGCGGCCTCGATCCGATCTTCCAGGTGCTGCGCACCGTGCCGCCGCTCGCCTGGCTGCCGCTGTCGCTGGCGGGCTTCCGCGATTCGCATCCCTCGGCGCTGTTCGTGATCTTCATCACCTCGATCTGGCCGATCATCATCAACACCTCGGTGGGCGTGCGGAACATCCCGCAGGATTACCGCAACGTCGCGGCGGTGATCCGGCTGTCGTGGTGGGAAGTGTTCTGGAAGATCACCCTGCCGGCGACCGTGCCCTACATCTTCACCGGCCTGCGCATCGGCGTCGGCTTGAGCTGGCTCGCCATCGTCGCGGCCGAGATGCTGATCGGCGGCGTCGGCATCGGCTTCTTCATCTGGGACGCGTGGAACAGCTCGCGCATCAGCGACATCATCGTGGCGCTGGTCTACATCGGCATCGTCGGCTTCCTGCTCGACAAGCTGATCGCCACGGTCGGGCACTTCGTCTCGCACGGCGTCTCGGCGCAGTAGGAGGACCGACCATGGATCACACCTACCTCAAGTTCGAGCAGATCGGCATGAGCTTCCGTCGCGGCCAGATGGCGACGGAAGTGCTGCGCGACATCGACCTCGCCATCGACCAGGGCGAGTTCGTGTCGATGATCGGCCATTCCGGCTGCGGCAAGTCGACCTTGCTCAACATCCTGGGCGGCCTCGCTGAAGTCGACCACCGGCGAGGTCTTCCTCGAAGGCAAGGTGGTCGACGAGCCGGGCCCCGACCGCGCCATCGTCTTCCAGAACCATTCGCTGCTGCCCTGGCTCACCGTCTACGGCAACGTCGCGATCGCCGTCGACAAGGTGTTCGGTTCGGCCAGGAGGGCAAGAGCAAGGCCGAGCGCCACGACTGGGTGATGCACAATCTCGAGCTGGTGCAGATGGCGCCAGGCCAGGGACAAGCGCCCGCACGAGGTCTCCGGCGGCATGAAGCAGCGGGTCGGCATCGCCCGCGCGCTCGCCATGCAGCCCAAGGTGCTGCTGATGGACGAGCCGTTCGGCGCGCTCGACGCGCTGACCCGCGCCCATCTGCAGGACAGCGTGATGGAGATCCACGCGCAAGCTCGGCAACACGGTGCTGATGATCACCCACGACGTCGACGAGGCGGTGCTGCTGTCGGACCGCGTGGTGATGATGACCAACGGCCCGTCGGCCACCATCGGCGAGATCCTGAAGATCGGCCTGCCGCGGCCGCGCCGCCGGCTCGAGCTCGCGACCGACGCCGAATATGCCCGCTGCCGCGCCGCCGTGCTGGAATTCCTCTATGCGCGGCATCGCGTGCCGGCGCGAGTGGCTGCCTGAGGAGCGACATGAGCGAATTCGACGACCAGCAGAAGCAGTGGCTGCAGGGCTTCGTCAGCGGCCTCGAGGCGCGCAAGGCCGCCGACAAGCTGACGAGCCGCGCGCGCCGGCTGCGCCGGCGACGCGCAGTCCGATCGGGCCCGACGCGCTGCAGCATGCCGCCCAGGACCGCGCGGTCGCGGCGGGCGGCAAGCTGGTCGCCGAGGAAACCGCCAAGCGGCCAGCGCCATCCGCTCGACCGCTGGGACGAGGTCGTGGACCGCGCCGAGGCCGGACAGTTCCCCAAGGGCATCGACGTCTTCCTGACCAAGTGGCAGGGCCTGTTCTACGTCGCCCCGGCGCAGGACTCCTTCATGTGCCGGCTGCGCATCCCCAACGGCATCCTCACCGCCTGGCAGATGCGCGGCCTGGCCGACGCCGCCGACTCTTTCGGCGGCGGCTATGCCGACGTGACGACGCGCGCCAACCTGCAGATCCGCGAGATCGCGCGCGCGCCATGCCGTCGACCTGCTGCTGGCGGTCGCAGGCGCTCGGCCTCACCTCGCGCGGGTCGGGCGCCGACAATATCCGCAACATCACCGGCAGCCCGACCGCCGGCATCGATCCGCAGGAGCTCTACGACACGCGGCCGCTCTGCCGCGGCGATGCACCACTACATCCTCAATCACCGCGAGATGTACGGCCTGCCGCGCAAGTTCAACATCGCCTTCGATGGCGGCGGGCGCGTGCCGGTGCTGGAGGACACCAACGATATCGGCTTCGTCGCCTGCCAGGTCACGGGCGGTGCCGGCTTCGAGCCCGGCATCTATTTCCGCCTGCAGCTCGGCGGCATCACCGGCCATCTCGATTTCGCCTTCGAGACCGGCGTTCTGCTGAAGCCCGAGGAATGCGTGAAGGTGGCGGGCGCCGTCGTGCGCGCCTTCATCGCCCACGGCGACCGCACCAACCGGCCGAAGGCGCGGCTGAAATACGTGCTCGACCGCATGGGCCGCGAGGCCTTCCTGCCGGAAGTCGAGAAGGAATATGGCGCAGAAGCTGCGTCGCGCCGCCGGCGCCGACGTCGGCGCCGCGGCCGATGGCCGACAAGCACGGCCACATCGGCGTGCACGCCCAGAAGCAGGCGGGTCTCAACTATCTCGGCCTGGTGCTGCCGGTCGGCCGACTGACGTCCGAGCAGATGCGCGGGCTTGCCGAGATTTCGAGCGCTTCGGCAGCGGCACGCTCGCGACTGACGGTGTGGCAGAACCTGCTGATCTCCGACGTCGCCGATCGCGACCGTCGGTGTCTGCATCGCCGCCATCAATGCCTTGGGCCTGGGCGTCGAGGCGAGCGCCATCCGGCGCGGCCTGGTGGCCTGCACCGGCAATGCCGGCTGCAAGTTCTCGGCGTCCAACACCAAGGGCCATGCGCTGCAAGCTCGCCGACTATCTCGAGGCGCGCGTGGCGGTCGACCTGCCGATCAACATCCACCTCACCGGCTGCCATCATTCCTGCGCCCAGCACTATGTCGGCGACATCGGCCTGCTCGCCTGCAAGGTCGAGCAGGGCGAGGAGAGCGTCGAGGGCTATCACGTCTATATCGGCGGCGGGGCGGCCTCGACCGCCGAGCAGGCGATGGCGCGCGACTATGCCCAGTCGGTGGCGTTCGACGATCTGCCGCCGCTGCTCGAACGGCTGCTCGCGGACTGATCTCGCGCACCGCCAGGCGCCGACCGAATCGTTCTTCGAATTCTGCCGCCGCCACGAGGTCGCCGAGCTGCGCGAGCTCGCCGATCAGCGCGCCGGTGCGGGCGCTCGCGGCATGAACGCCATCGCGCCCATCCCGTCGCTGATCCCGGAGAACGCGCCGTTCTCGACCGAGCAGCGCGCCTGGCTGAACGGCTTCTTCGCCGCCTATCTCGGCGTCAATGGCGAGTCGACGGCCGAGGACGACTGCCGAGCCGGCGGAACCCGACGAGGACCAGCCCTGGCACGACGCCTCGCTCGCCATGCCCGAGCGCCTGGCGCTCGCCAAGGACCGCAAGCCGGCCGCGCCAGGCTGATGGCCGCGATGGCCCAGCTCGATTGCGGCCAGTGCGGCTATCTCTGCCAGACCTACGCCGAGGCCGTGTGGTCGGGCGCCGAGGCCGACATGGGCCGCTGCGTGCCGGGCGGCAAGGAAACCCAGCGCAAGCTGAAGGAGCTGATGGTCGGCGCTCGAGCCGCAGCGCGACGCTGCGGCCGATCGGCGCCGGCGGTGAAGCCGGCCGGCCCGCTCGGCTTCGCGCGACCGGCCGGCGCTTGCCACCCTGGTCGACGCCCATCCGCTCAATCGCGCCGGCTCCGACAAGGACGTGCGCCACGTCGTGTTCGATCTGTCGACCACCGACCTCACCTATGAGGCGGGCGACAGTCTGGGCGTCTTCGCCCGCAAGAACCCGCAGCTCGTGCAGGCCGTCCTCGATCGGGTCGGCGCCACCGGCGAGGAGATGGTGGCGTTCGACGGCGATGCCCTGCCGCTGCGCCAGGTGCTGCTGAGCAAGGTCGACATCGCCCGCCCCAGCGACGACTGCCTGCTGTTCCTGGCCGACGCGCGCCTTCGACGGCGAGGAGGCGCTGAAGCTGCAGGCGCTGGCGCAGCGGCGAGGGACCGGCCGAGCTTGCCGAGGCCGACCTGCTCGATCTGCTGATGGCCTTTCCCTCGGTGATGCCCTCGCTGCCCGGCCTGCTGAAGTCGCTCGACCGCCTGCAGCCCCGGCTCTATTCGATCGCCTCGTCGCCCAAGGCGCATCCGCGCGAGGTCCATCTCACCGTGTCGGCGGTGCGCTGGGACAGCAACGACCGGCAGCGCACCGGCATCGGCTCGTGCTATCTCGCCGACTTCGCCAAGCCGGGCGACGTCATCCCGGTGTTCGTGCAGAAGAGCCACGGCTTCGGCCCGCCGGCCGACGACGATGCGCCCGCGATCATGGTCGGACCGGGCACCGGCATCGCGCCGTTCCGCGCCTTCCTCGAGGAGCGCGAGGCGCGCGGCGCCAAAGGGCCGCAACTGGCTGTTCTTCGGCGACCAGAAGCGCGCCACGGATTTTCTCTACGAGGACCAGATCGTCGACTGGCAGCGCCGCGGCGTGCTGCATCGCCTCGATCTCGCTTTCTCGCGCGACCAGGCGGAGAAGATCTACGTCCAGCACCGCATGCGCGAGAACGCCGCCGAGCTCTGGCAGTGGCTGGAGGAGGGCGCGCACTTCTATGTCTGCGGCGATGCCAAGCGCATGGCCAAGGACGTCGAGGACACGCTGCTGCAGATCGCGGCGGAGCAGGGCGGCAAGAGCGCCGCCGGCGCCAAGGCCTGGCTCGACGGCCTCGCCAAGGCCGGCCGCTATCAGCGCGATGTTTACTGTCACCGGACCGCGGCTCGGCGCCACATGGAGTGAGCGCGACCGCAGTCCATGACCAGTCGTCCGCACCACCTGCCCCTATTGCGGCGTCGGATGCGGCATCGTCGCCACGCCGGATGGGCGCGGCGGCGCCGAGATCGCGGGCGATCCCGAGCATCCCGGCCAATCGCGGGCGGATCTGCTCGAAGGGCGCGGCGCTGGGCGAGACGCTGTCGCTGGAGGACCGGCTGCTGCATCCCGAGATCGACGGCCGGCGCGTGTCCGTGGGACGTCGCGCTCGACACGGTGGCGCGAGGGCTTACGCGATACGATCGCGCGGCACGGTCCCGACGCCGTGGCCTTCTATGTCTCCGGGCCAGCTGCTGACCGAGGACTATTACGCCGCCAACAAGCTGATCAAGGGCTTCCTCGGCACCGCCAACATCGACACCAACTCGCGGCTCTGCATGGCCTCGTCGGTCGCCGGCCACAAGCGCGCCTTCGGCAGCGACACCGTGCCGGGCCTCTACGAGGATTTCGAGCTGGCCGACCTCGTCGTGCTGGTCGGCAGCAATCTCGCCTGGTGCCATCCCGTGCTGTTCCAGCGCCTGGAGGCGGCCAAGCGCGCGCGGCCCGCGCATGCGAGATCGTCGTGATCGATCCGCGCCGCACCGAGACCTGCGACATCGCCGACCTGCATCTGGCGCTGCGGCCCGGCAGCGACGTCGCGCTGTTCAACGGCCCTGCTGGTCGAGCTGCAGCGCCGCGGTGCCCGGCGCGCAGCGCTTCGTCGAGCGCGCACACCAGTCGGCCTCGGACGACGCGCTGATCGCGGCGCGCGCCAGCGACGTCGGCCGAGTGCGATCTGCCGGCAGGCGACCTCGCGACCTTCTTCGACTGGTTCGCCAAGACCGAGAAGACGGTCACGCTCTATTCGCAGGGCGTCAACCAGTCGAGCGCCGGCGTCGACAAGGTCAATGCCCTGATCAACTGCCATCTGCTGACCGGTCGCATCGGCCGGCCGGGCATGGGGCCGTTCTCGATCACCGGCCAGCCCAACGCCATGGGCGGCCGCGAGGTGGGCGCGCTCGCCAACACGCTGGCCGCGCACATGGACTTCGCGCCGGCCGACGTCGAGTCGCGTCGGCCGCTTCTGGCGCAGCCCGTCCGCATGGCGCGCGGCCCGGCCTGAAGGCGGTCGATCTGTTCGAGGCGGTGCGGCCGCGGCGAGATCAAGGCGGTGTGGATCATGGCGACCAATCCGGTCGCCAGCCTGCCCGACGCCGACGCCGTGCGCGCAGCGCTGCGCGCCTGCGAGCTCGTCGATCGTCTCCGAGGCGGTGCGCGCCAGCGACACCGTCGACGCCTGCCGCATCCGCCTGCCGGCGCTCGCCTGGGCGGAGAAGGACGGCACGGTCACCAACTCCGAACGCGGCATCTCGCGCCAGCGCGCCGTTCCTGCCGCCGCCCGGCGAGGCGCGGCCAGGATTGGTGGATCGTCGCCGAGGTCGCGCGGCGCCTGGGCTTCGGCGAGGCCTTCGCCTGGCAGGGCGTCGCCGACATCTTCCGCGAGCATGCCGCGCTGTCGGCCTTCGAGAATGACGGCACGCGCGACTTCGACATCGGCGCCTATGCCGGCGATCGACGATGCGGCTACGAAGCGCTGGCGCCGTTCGTGTGGCCGGCGCCGCGAGGGCGCGCCGACGGCGGGCGCTTCTTCGCCGACGGCGGCTTCTTCCACTCCGATCGGTCGCGCGCGCTTCGTCGCCGTCGCGCCGCGCGCAGCCCGTCCATGCGCCGACCGACGAGCGGCCGCTGCGGCTGAACACCGGCCGCGTGCGCGACCAGTGGCACACCATGACGCGCACCGGAAAAGTCGGTGCGCCTGGCCGGCCATCGGCCCGAGCCGACGATCGAACTTCAACGCCGCCGATGCCGCGCGGCGCGGATCTCGGCGACGGCGACATCGCCGAGGTGATCGAGCGCCTGGGGCCGCGCCGCCTTGCGCGTTCATCTGTACGGACTGCGTTGCGCCCGGGCGAGGCCTTCGCGCCGATGCATTGGACGGCCCAGGTTTCGCGCGCTGGCCGCATCAATGCGCGCCGTCAATCCCGCGGTCGATCCGATCTCCGGCCAGCCCGAGCTCAAGCACACGCCGGTCGAGATTCGTCGCCTGGCCGATGCAGCTGGCATGGCACGATTCTCGCTCGGCGACCGGTCATGCTGCCCGAAGTCACCTACTGGGCGCGCATCAAGGGCGCCGGCTACCACGCCTACCTGCTGGCGGGCGAGCAGCCGCTCGACTGCAGCGCGACAGGCGCTGTCGGCGGCGTTGCGCGCCGACCAATCCCGGCCCCTGGCTGGAGGGCGAGCGACGGCATTGGCGCGGTGATCAGCGACGGCCGGCTCGAGGCCGTGCTGGCGCTTGGCGAGAGCGCATGACGAGGCGGCGCGCGATCGGCTGGCGCCGTTCATGGCCATGGCCCGCCTCGAGCGTCGAGCAGCGCAACGCTGCTGCTGCATGGCGGCGATGCCGCCGACCGCGGCGGCGAGATCTGCGCCTGCTTCGGCGTGTCGTGCGCCGCCGGTGCGAGACGGCGATCGCCGATGGCGCGACGACGCTCGACGCGGTCGGCGCGGTCACGCGCGCCGGCACCAACTGCGGCTCCTGCCGGCCCGAGATCCGCGCCCTGCTGCGCGCGCGCGCGCCGCGGCAGCAGGCAGGCGGCGTGATGCAGAGCTTCCCGCTCTTCCTCACCGCTGCAGGACCGCCGCGTGCTGGTCGTCGGCGGCAGCGCGAGGCGGCGGCGCGCAAGGTCGAGCTGCTGCTGTCGGCCGGCGCGCAGGTGACGCTGATCGCCGACACGGTGGTCGGCGAGATCGCGCAGCTGATCGCCGACGGCGCGCATCTCCTGGGCCGGCCGCGCCTTCGACGACGGCGATCTTGCCGGCATGGCGCTGGTCGATCGTCGGCCACCGACGACGAGGCGCTGCAGGCGCGCGTGTCGCACGCCGCCCAGCAGCGCTGCGCTGCCGGTCAACGTCGTCGACCGGCCGGCGTCTCTCGAGCTTCATCATGCCGGCGATCGTCGATCGCGCGCCCATCACCATCGCCATCTCGACCGGCGGCGCGGCGCCCGCGCTGGCGCGGCGCGCTGCGGGCCGAGATCGAGCGCGCCCTGCCGGCGGCGATCGGCCGGCTGGCGCGCTTCGCCGAGATCTTCCGCGAGCAGGTGCGCCGCACGCTCGAGCGAGCCGCGCGCGCGCCGCCGCTTCTGGGATCGCGTCTTCGCCGGCCGCATCGGCGAGCTGGCGCTGGCCGGCGACGAGATCGCGCGCGCGGCGCGAGCTGATCCGCCTGCTCGATGCGGCGCGCGCAACGAGACCGCCGCCGCGGTCGGCATGGTGCATCTGGTCGGCGCCGGTCCCGGCGATCCCGATCTGTCTGACCCTGAAGGCCCATCGCCTGCTGCAGCGCGCCGATGTCGTGGTCTACGACCGGCTGGTCTCGCCCGAGGTGCTGGCCATGGCGCGGCGCGATGCCGAGCGCATCCATGTCGGCAAGCGGCGCGCGCATCACGGCATGCCGCAGGCCGAGATCAACGAGCGCCTGCGTCGCGCTGGCGCGCGCCGGCAAGAGCGTGGTGCGGCTGAAGGGCGGCGATCCGCTTCGTGTTCGGCCGCGGCGGCGAGGAGATCGAGGCGCTGATGCGCGGCCGGCATCGCCGTCGAGGTCGTGCCCGGCGTCACGGCGGCGCTGGGCTGCGCGGCCAGCGCCGGCATCCCGCTCACCCATCGCGACCACGCCCAGGCCTGCGTCTTCGTCACCGGCCATCTCAAGGACGGCGAGCGTCGCGCTCGACTGGCCGATGCTGGCGCGGCCGCGCCAGACCGTCGTCATCTACATGGGCGCCGAGACCTTGCCGGTCGATCGCCAGCCAATTGATCGCAGCACGGCCTGCCGGCGGCGACGCCGGTCGCGCTGATCGAGAACGGCACGACCGATCGCGAGCGGCGCGGTCGTCGGCACGCCTGGCCACCATCGAGCGGCAGGCCGATGCGCGCTCAATCTCGAGGGCCCGACACTCTGCATGGTGGGTGAAGTGGTCGGCCTGGCCCTCGCCGCGCGACCCGGAATTTCGCTTTGTGTCACAGAATCGGTCTCTGATAAGAAGTTCTGTGACATAAATACAACAACTCGGGGCGGGGATGCGCAGTTTTGTGTTGAGCTTGGCGGCCACGCTGGCTTTTGCCGGCGCGAGCTTCGCCCAGACCACCTGCAGGATCGGTCCTCCTGAGGTTCTACGCGGCACCGAGTCAACCGGCGCCGAAGCCGTCGACCAAGACCGGCAGCCGTCGCCGACCAGCCGGCGTCGGTCAGCACACACCGGCGCGTGCACGGTCGCAGCGCAACGACCACGCCAGAACCTGCGCGGCTCGCCGCTACGGCGGCTTCGCCCCGGCGCCAGCCGTCCGGCCGCCGCCGAGCTCGATCACCACCAGCCCGCGCAGCCTCAACCTGGTGCAACGTCAACTCCGGCGAGAGTGCTCGCCGTCACCTACTGGTCGGACGGCGCCTATCGCCGCGACGCGCTCGAACAAGCTCAACCACTTCCTGCGCGACACGCAGGACAGCGCGCAGACGGAGATGGATCCGCTGCTGTTCGACGTGCTGTGGCACACCACGCATGATCGTCGGCTACGGCGGCACCATCGAGGTGCTGTCGGCCTTCCGCTCGCCCGACGACCAACGCCTGGCTGGCCAGCGTCAGCCGCGGCGTGGCGCGCGACAGCCAGCACATCAACGGCAACGCCATGGACATCCGCTTCCCCGGCGTGCCGGTGTTCAGATCCGCCAGGCCGCGCTACTCGCTCAACATGGGCGGCGTCGGCTTCTATCCGCGCTCGGGCTTCGTCCATCTCGACACCGGCCCGGTCCGCTACTGGTAACGCCGATGGCGCGCATCGACGTCGTCGAGGGCGACATCACGCGCCTCGACGTCGATGCCATCGTCAACGCGGCCAACGAAAGCCTTGCTGGGCGGCGGCGGCGTCGACGGCGCCATCCATCGCGCCGCCGGGCCCGAGCTGCTGGCCGAATGCCGCACGCTTGCACGGCTGCCCGACCGGCGAGGCCAAGATCACCAAGGGCTATCGGCTGAAGGCGCGCCACGTCATCCACACGGTCGGCCCGGTCTGGCGTGGCGGCAACGGCGCGGCGAGCCCGAGCTGCTGGCGCGCTGCTATCGCAACAGCCTGGCGCTGGCCGAGCAGCACGGCCTGAAGAGCATCGCCTTCCCGGCGATCTCGACCGGCGTCTACGGCTATCCCAAGGAGCCGGCGACCGAGATCGCCGTGCGCGAGGTCGAAGGCGCACGCGGCGGCCTCGAGCGCGTCATCTTCTGCTGCTTCGACGCCGGCGACTGGCGGCGCTCTATCGCGAGATCATTGCCCGTAGCGCTTCGCGTTCTTGAGGTAGTCGAGCTCGTCCGGCGTGCAGACCCGTCCCAGCACCTCGTTGCGATGCGGGAAGCGGCCGAAGCGGGCGACGACGTCGCGATGCTCGATGGCGTGCTTCATCGTCGTCCTCGTCGCTCGAAGCGCGGCGAACAGGGCGCAGCCCAGCTCCTGGTCGGCCAGCGACTCTCGCTGTGCTGGAACGGCATGTAGAAGAAGAGCCGCATGGTCAGGTTGAAGGCCGCCGGATAGAAGCGCGCCAGCGCCAGCCGCGCCGTCTCCAGCGCCTTGGCGTCGCCTGCGAAGGCGCGCGGCCGTGCTTGCGGATGCATGTTGCGCGGGAACTGGTCGCACAGAAGGATCAGGGCCAGCGCGCCGTCGGGCGACTGCCGCCAGTGATCGAGTGCGCCTGTCGATCGCCCGCTCGATAGGCGGCGCCGAAGCGGTCAGCGGATCTCGGCGTCGAACTCCGGCGGGCCCTTCCACCAGATCTCGCGCGGCTTGCCGTGGTCGGGATGGTCAAGCGGCAGGAACCAGAAATCGAGGACGTCGCGGATGGACGGGCTGCTGGCGGTCATGCGGCTTAGATAGGCCAGCAGCGCCGATGCCGTCGAGCGAGGAAACATCGTGGGCAAGGTCAAAAACGTCCTGTTCATCATGTGCGACCAGCTGCGCGCCGATCACCTGTCGTGCGCCGGCCATCCGCACCTCGAAGACGCCCGCCATCGACGCGCTGGCCAGGCGCGGCGTGCTGTTCCCGCGCGCCTATGTGCAGTCAGGCGTCTGCGGCCCTCGCGCATGAGCTACTACACCGGCCGCTACATGTTCTGCCACGGCGCCACCTGGAACCGCGTGCCGCTGTCCTTGCGCGAAAAGACCATCGGCGACTACCTGCGCCCCGCCGGCATGAGCGTGGCGCTGGCCGGCAAGACCCACGTGCTGCCCGACACTCGACGGGCTGGAGCGCTACGGCATCGAGGGCGGCTCGGCGCTCGCGCGCCCTGATGCGCGCCGGCCGCTTCGAGGAGCTCGACCGCTACGACGGCCATTCGCCGCCGGGCAAGGAGAGCGGCTATGCCGCCTACCTGCGCGACGCACGGCTACAACTCCGACGATCCGTGGAGCGACTACGTGATCGCGGCCGACGGTCCCGACGGCGACAAGCTCTCGGGCTGGCACATGCGCAACGTGCACCTGCCGGCGCGCGTCGCCGAGGAGCATTCCGAGACCGCCTACATGACGCGCGAGGCCATGCGCTTCGTCGAGGACATGGGCGACAAGCCGTGGTTCCTGCATCTCAGCTACGTCAAGCCGCACTGGCCCTACATGGCGCCCGCGCCCTACCACGCGCTGTACGGCGCCACGGATTGCCTGCCGCTCAATCGCGACGAGTCGGAGCTGGTCGGACCAGCATCCCGTGCTGGCCGCCTATCGCCAGCACGAGGAATCGCTCTCGCTTCCAGCGGCCCGAGGCGCCGGCACGGTGCGGCCGGCCTATATGGGCCTGATCAAGCAGATCGACGACTGGCTCGGCCGCCTGTTCGACCATCTGAAGAAGCTCGGCCGCTTCGACGACACGCTGATCTTCTTCACCTCCGACCACGGCGATTTCCTGGGCGACCACTGGCTGGGCGAAAAGGAGATGTTCTACGAGGAGGCGCTGCGCGTGCCCTTCATCGTCTACGACCCCGACCCGGCGGCCGACGCCGACGCGCGGCACGGTCGACGACGCGCTTCGTCGAGGCGGTCGACGTCGTGCCGACCGATCTTGCGGCGCTCGGCCACAGCCGCCTAACGACCACCTCGTCGAAGGCCGCTCGCTGCTGCCGCTGCTGCGCGGCGGCAAGATCGAGCACCTGGCGCGACGCGGTGTTCTCCGAGCTCGACTATTCCTTCCGCGAGGCGCGGCTGCTGCTGGCGCGCAAGCCCAGCGGACTGCCGCGCCATCATGGTGCGCACCGATCGCTGGAAATACGTCTGGTGGCAGGATTTCCGGCCGATGCTGTTCGACCTCGCCAACGACCCGCGCGAGCTGCGGTGACCTCGGCCAACGGCGCTCCATGCCGTATCCGCCGCGCAGATGGAGGAGCGGATGGCCGCCTGGCTGAAGGCGCGCAAGATGCGCGTCACCGTCGACGACGCCCTATGTCGAAGCGCGTACCGCCACGCACAGAAGCACGGGATCTTCTTCGGCGTGTGGTAGGGCGATAGCGAACCTACCCCTCAGGGTGAAAGCGAAGCGGCTGGTGCGCCTGACCCCGGTTGTGTTCGGCGGCTCACCTGCAGCATCTCCCGGCGCCGATGTCGCGCCTCGCTCTGGCTATGCGCCGATTCGCAGTAGCAGCAGCCCTCGCGGGCAGCCATGATGAGAGCTCAACCTGGGTCGTAGTTGGGGCGCCGGGGTTGAGCGGGATCGGCTGTCGGTCCGGCGGGAGCTACCATGGCCGAGCAGTTTTACACCATGCCCGAGCAGCCGGATCGTGCGGGCATCGTCTCCGCGCCGAGGCGCTGGCGGCGCCTGCGCGCGCGTCCCGAGCAGCTTCGACCGAGCGCATCGACCTCGATCCCTCCGGCCAGCGACGCGCCGATGGCGGCGTCGGCTTCGACCGTCGTCGTCGGTGCCGGCCTGGTCACAGGCTCGTGCATCGGCGTCAGGTGCCGACGCGCGTCACCGGCCAGGGCGTGCTACTGGCCGACGGCAAGCCGCAGCCCATACGGTGCAGCCCGATCGTCGCCGGGCCCGGTCCTCGAGCTGCTGGTGAAAGCGCGGCGATGTCGTCGATGCCGACGCCGAGATCGCCCGCATCCAGCAGGTGGCACCGCAGACCCAGCCGACAGCACCGAGACGCGCATCGGCGTGCTGTGACCGATCTCGTCGTGATTTCAAGAAGGCGCATGCGCTGGAATCCGCCCAGCTCGACACCACCGCAGCGCCGCGGCGGTGGCCGGTAAGATCGCGCGGGCTGTATCCAAAAGGCCTGCACGACATTCGCCGCCGACGAGGCGCTGCTCGCTGGCGGCATCATCAGCCGCCTCGAGGTCGCTTCCAGGCCCGCGCCGACCACGACCGGACGATGCCCGACATCGCCAATGCGAAGCGGCCCGCACCATCACAGGTCGAAGCGCCGCCAACGCCAAGCCGCGACAATTCCGCTGATCGAGCGCCAGAAGCAGGAGCGGATCGACGCCCGCAGGCGGAAGCTGCGCGGCTGCGGGTCGAGGTCGGCATCGGCTCGTTGTCCGCGCGCCGGTGCCGGGCCGCATCGAGGAAACCGTCGGCCAGGGCGACGTGGTGGCGCCGGGCACCATCGCCACCATATCGGCCGGGTCGCGCCCGAGGGGGCTCGAGGTCATCGCCGTAAACGACAAACGGCTACGGCCAAGCGCGTCGTGCCCGGCATGACGTCCACGTGCGGTCGGCCAGCGTCAAGAAGGAGGAGCATGGCTCTGACGAGGCGAAGCGTGTTGTCGATCAGCGAGCTCGGTATCCCAAGGCCGAGCTCAACGTCATCCTGCGCAATCCGCAGCTCACCGACAGCCTGATGGGCACGTTCGGCGCCGCTGTTGGCCAAGATCGAGGTGTTCCCCCCGGACAAGGCCACGCCCAGCGGTTTCGCTCGGTGGGGCGGCCACGGCCGCCCTATCTGGTGACCGGCGGAAATTCTGTGTCGGTATGGATGTCATCGTCGACAGTCGCGCGCCGATTGCGCTCATCATCCCGGTGCCGTTTTCATCTGGCTCACCCGAAGGATGATCAAGATGCCGGCAGAATCGTCCAGTACGCCGACCGTCCTGCAGATGGGGCGAGCGCAGGAGTGCGGCGCGGCGGCGCTCGGCATCGTGCTGGCCCATTTCGGGCGAGCGCGTGCCGCTGGCGAGAGAGCTGCGCGTGGCCCGTGGCGTCTCGCGCGACGGCAGCAAGGCGTCCAGCGACATCGTGCGGGCGGCGCGGCAGCTACGGGCTTGAGGCCGGCGCTACGCGGCGCGAGGTCGGACGAGTGTCCTGGCTGGGCACCGTTCCCGGGTGATCGTGCTCTGGGGCTTCAACCACTTTGTGGTGGCTCGAGGGTGCACTTCGCGCAGAACAAGGCGTCCGGTCCCTAACGACCCGAAGAACGGGCCGCGCAGCGTCAGCCGCGCGAGCAGCTCGGCAAGAGCTTCACGGGCGTCTCGCTGGCGCTTCGCGCCGGCCCGCTTCGCGCCGGGCGGCGACGGCGGCCGGGCTGCTGACGCGGTCGGCCAGGGCGCCGGCTGAAAGGCTGCAGCTGCGCGATCGGCGTCGTCGCCTGGGTCAGCCTGATGCTGGTGATCCCGGGCTGATCCTGCCCGGATGACCGCAGGTCTTCGTCGACGACATCCTGGTCGAGCAGTTCGACGGCTGGCTCAGCCCCCTGCTGGTCGGGCTCGGCGCCACGTTCCTGGTCATGCAGTTCCGCTGTCGCTCGATGCAGGAGCTGGCGCTGCTGCGCATCGAGCTCGGCTGGCGCTGGGAGCAGTCGGCGCGCGTTTGCCTGGCACGTGCTGCGGCCTGCCGATCGAGTTCTTCAACCAGCGCTATACCGGCGACCTGGTCAACCGCGTCGAGGCCAACGACCGGCATCGCGACGCTGGTCGGCGCGTGACTTCGGCACCGCCGGCGCGAAGCTGCATCACGGCGGCTGTTCCTCGGCGCGTCGTCATGGTGCTCCTACGACGCGATCCTGGCGGCGATCGCCATCGGCGGCGCGGCGCTCAACATCGCTCGTGCTGCGCCTCCTGCACCGTCGCTGCATGGCGGATGCGGCGCTGCGCCTTGCAGACGGAGGCGGCCGGCTGTTCTCGACGTCGGTCGTCGGACTGCAGTCGATCGAGACGCTCGAAGGCTACGGGCACCGAGAACGACTTCTTCGCCAAGTGGACGGGCTATCACGCCGCGCGCCATCAATTCCGAGCAGCAGCTCGCGGTCTACCAGCAGGCCACCAACCTGGTGCCGCCCATCGTGCTCAGCCTGACGCTCGGCCGCCGTGCTCGGCGTCGGCGCGCTGCAGGTCGTCGGCGGCGCACCTGACGGTCGGCACGCTGGTGGCCTTCCAGAGTCCTGCTGATGAGCTTCTCCGGCCCGGTCCAGCAGATGGTCGGCACGGCGGCCGCGGTGCAGCAGGCGTCGGCCGATCTCGCGCGCCTCGACGACGTCCTGCACTACCGGCGCGACTGGCGCTTCCCGCAGAGGCCGGCACCGCGCGTCCGGAGAGCATCGCCGGCCGGCCATCTGTCGCTGCACGACGTCAGCTTCGGCTACAATCCGCTCGAGCCGCCGCTGATCGAGAACTTCTCGCTCGACGTGGCGCCGGGCCAGTGGGTGGCGCTGGTCGGCGCATCGGGCAGCGGCAAGTCCACCCTGGGCAAGCTCATCACCGGCCTCTACGAGCCGCGCACGCGGCGAGATCCGCATCGACGGCCACACGCTTGGCCGAATGGGGCCGCGAGCGGCTGGCGCACATCGTCGCCGTCGGTCGACCAGGACATCCGCCTGTTCCGCGGCACGGTGCGCGACAACGTCACGCTGTGGGACGACACGGTCGACCGCATCGACGCCTGGTGGCCGCGATCGACGATGCCGGCCTCACGCCGATCGTCGAGGCAACATGACCGGCAATCTCTGACGGCGCGATCGACGAAGGCGGCCGCAACCTCAACGGCGGCCAGCGCCAGCGCGTAGAGATCGCCCGCGCGCTGGTCCAGCGAGCCGGCCGTGCTGGTGCTCGACGAGGCGACCAGCTGCGCTCGATGCCGGTGAGCGAGAGCGAGATCCTCGATGCGCTGTGCGCGCGCCGCGGCATGACCTGCGTGCCTGGTCGCCCACCGGCTGAGCACGATCCGCGACTGCGACGAGATCATCGTGCTCGAACGCGGCAAGGTCGTGGAGCGCGGCACGCACGCCGCGCTGATGGCGGCAGCCGGCGCCTATGCCCGGCTGATCGGCGCCGAGGTCGCCGACATGAACGCGCTCGACCTGGCGTCGACACCGGTCGCCGGTCGCGTCGACCTTGCGGCCCTGGCGGCGCCCGGCCGGCTGGTGCGGCCGGCACGGCTCTACGCCGTCGTCGTGACGATGCCGGCAGCGCGTCCGGCCCCGTCGCTTCCTGGCCGACCTGCCGCGAAGGCAGCCGCCGTCTTCGCCGCTGGTCGGCGTCCAGGCGTCTCCTTCCTGCTGCACGAGCGCGCCAGTTCGGTGCGGCGCCGCTGCTCGCGCCGGAGCCGACCCGACGCTGCCGCCCTCGACGCCTGGTATGGCGCGCTGCTGTCCCGTCCGGGCCTGCCGCACGGCGACGCCGAGGCCGGTGCCGCTGGACGCCGGGCGAGCGCCGCGACTGGCTGCGGCACGCAGCGTGACCGCCCGTCAGGTCGTCTGGCTGCAGACCGACGACGCCGAGTCTGCGCTATCCGGCGACCGCCGAGACGGATGCCGCCCGCCGCCGCGACGTCGCTCCTGGTGCTGGCCAATCAGATCACGCGCCGAGGCTCGCGGGCGAGCGGCGAGGTCGCAGGCATCGACACCGCGCATCGCCGCTGGCGCGACCATCGCGCGCTGGAGTTCGGCGGCGCTGTCGGCGGCCCATGCCGGGCGGATCGCCGCCATGCCCTGCGCCAACGCGATGCGGCACAGCGGCAGCGCTGGCAGGCAAGGCTGTAGCTCGACGAGGCCGAGCGCGCGCCCTGCCGTCGAGCGCTCGCGGCGACATCGCGGCTTTCCGCCTCCGAGCGGCCGTCGTGCGCGACCCTGCCATCGCTCAGGATCCGCTGGCCGCCGCGCTTGCCGTCATCGCCGAGACCGAAGGCTTCGAGCTCGCGCAGCCGCCGACGACGATCGCGCACGCGCCGCTGTTCGAGCGGCTCGAGACGCTTCGCCAACGCCAGCGGCTTCCGCGTCCGCGAGATCGTGCTCGACGGGCGACTGGTGGAAGGAGGAAGGCCCGCCGCTTCATCGCCCTCGAGGCCGCGAGCGACCGGCCGCTGGCCGTGCTGTTGGCGACGCCGTCGCTGGCGCTCCGTCGATCCGTCGACGCGCCGCCGAGACCGTGATCGACGCTGCGCATGGCCGCGAGGCTGCTGGCGCGCGGCTACATGATCTACCGTCGCTGCCCGAGCAGCCACGCGACCGCGACGTCTGGCGCTTCGCGATCTTCGGTGCGCGCGGCGACATCGCGCGCCTGCTGGTCGCCGCGGCGGCGGCCACGCTGGCAGGCTTGCTGATGCCCGGTCGCCACCGGTTCGATGCTGGGCATCGCCATTCCCGACGGGCCGCACGCCGCTGCTGGGTGACATGCTGCTGCTGCTGCGTTGCGGCCGCGATCGGCGGCACCGGCTTTCAGGTGGTGCGCGCGCATCGCCCTGATCCGCTTCGGCACCCATCGTCGACCGCCGCCTGCAGGCGGCGGTCGTGGGACCGGCGTGATGCGGCTGCGCACCTCGTTCTTCCGCCAGCTACTCGGTCGGCGACCTGGCGCAGCGCATCCTGGGCATCGACGCCATCCGCCGCATCCTGCCGGCCAGTCGGTGAACGGCGTGATCGGCGGCGTGTTCTCGCTGGCCGAGCCTCGGCCTCATGCTGATCTACGATGCCTCGCTCGCCGCGCGTTCGCCGTCGGCTACGCATCGTCGTGGCCGCGCCCTGCTGTTCGCGCTCGGCCGCGCAGCAGATGCGGCTGCAGCAGCATCGTCTACAAGCGGCGCGGGCGTCGTCACCGGCCTGCTGATCGAGACTGCTGGGCGGCATCGCCAAGCTGCAGCGTCGCCGCGGCCGAGCTGCGCGCCTTCTCGCGCTGGTCGAACGCCTTCGCCCAGCAGCGCGCGAACTCGATGCCGGCGCGCTGGCGCACTGAACGCCGTCCAGGCGATCGCGTGCCACCAGCCTGCCGCTTCTCGGCGCGCTGGGCATCTTCGGCATCGCCGCCGGCGGTGACCGATCCGATCGATGTGGCCGTCGTTCGCCGCCTTCAACAGCGCCTTCGGCCAGTTCACCGCGCGCGATCCTCGGCCTCGCCAACGCGCGTCAACAGCTCGATCGACGTCCTGCCGCTCGTTCGCCCGCATGCGCCCGGTGTTCGAGGCGCCGCTCGAGGTCGAGCAGCAGCCGCATCGATCCCGGCGCCGCTGGGCGGCGCCATCGCCGTCCGCAACCTGTCGTTCCGCTACACCGACGACGGCCCGTGGGTCCTCGAGGATGTCGACTTCGAGGTGCGCCCGGGCGAGAGCGTCGCCATCGTCGGCGCCTCGGGCTCCGGCAAGTCGACGCTGCTGCGCCTGCTGCTCGGCCTCGAAGCGCCGACGCGCGGCGGCGTCTACTACGACGGCAAGGACCTCGAAGGAGCTCGATCTGCGGCTGGTGCGCCGCCAGATCGGCACGCGTGCTCGAAGACGCCGGCCTGTTTCCCGGCAGCCTCTACGAGAACATCGCCGGCAGCGCGCCGCTGTCGCGCGATCGGGTCGTGGAAGCGGTCGCGGCTGGCCGGTCTCGAGGCCGACATCGCCGGCATGCCGATGGGCCTCGACAGCTTCGTCATGGAGGGCGGCAGCCAGATCTCGGGCGGCCAGCGCCAGCGTGTGATGATCGCGCGCGCGCTGGTCAACCGGCCGCGCCTGCTGTTCTTCGACGAGGCGACCAGCGCGCTCGACAACCGCACCCAGGCGATCGTCGGGCGAGAGCCTCGACCGGCATGAACGCGACGCGCATCGTGATCGCCCACCGCCTCAGCACCGATCCGCGACGCCGATCGCATCGTCGTGCTGGAGAGCGGCCGCATCGTCGAGATCGGCACCTACGACGAGCTGATCGCGAGCGCGGCGCCTTCCACCGCCTCGCCCGGCGCCGAAAAGCTCCTCTAGGGACGAAGCCCATGCCGCTCTCAGGTCGACGCCGTCCAGGTGCAGAGTCGAGGCCGCCCACGACCCTGTCGAGCTCGGCATCGGAAAGTTCCCGGCCCGGGAACTTGATCTTGTTGCGGATGAAGGCCCTGGCGTCGTCGAGGGTGAAGCTGTAGCCGCGTTGCGCGGCGATTTCGACGGCGGCCGCCAGACGGCTCTCCCCCGGCGTCGGCCAGGAGGCCGGGATCGGTCTTCAAGTCTTTGGAAAAGCGTTCGACTTCGGCAAGGCTCATGTCGCGGCTCGCGCCCCGCAGCTTGGCTGAGGCGCGGGCACGCAGGCTGTCGAGGCCGGCAACGCCGGGACGCCGGGGTGTGCTGGAGATCTGCTTGACTCGGTCGGTCGACCGGGTATCATCACGTCATATTCGGTCGGTCGACCGAATTAAGGTCAAACAGGCATCCCATGGCGTGGTATCGCTTCGGTCCCTCTACGGCGTGACGCGCTTACGTGCTGTTCCTCGGCACGATCCTCTACGCCATCGCCTTCGTCGGCAACCTGCCGGTGCCCAAGACCATCGACAGCGGCGACGGCCGGGCCCGCTCGTTCCGGCGCTGGTCGATCAACACGCTGCTGCTCGGCGTCTTCGCCATCCAGCACAGCGTCATGGCGCGGCCGGCGTTCAAGCGCTGGTGGACGCGGTTCGTGCCGCACGCCGTCGAGCGCACGACCTACGTGCTGCTGGCGAGCCTGACGCTCGTGCTGCTGTTCTGGCAGTGGCGGCCGATCCCGGAGCCCGTCTGGTCGGTGACGCATCCTGCCGGCGTCACGCGTCCTGCACGGCGATCTTCTGGCTGGGCTGGGGCGTGGTGCTTCCTGAGCACCTTCCTCATCAACCACTTCGAGCTGTTCGGCCTGCGCCAGGTCTGTGCCCGGCTGCGTCGGGCGCACGCTGCCGGAGCCGGTGTTCCGCACGCCGTTCCTCTACAAGCGGGTCCGCCATCCGCTCTATCTCGGCTTCCTGCTCGCCTTCTGGGCGACGCCCGTCGATGACGCGCGGGCCACCTGCTGTTCGCGGTCGCCACCACCGGCTATATCCTGATCGGCATCTGATCTCGAGGAGCGCGACCTGGTCGCACTGTTCGGCGACCAGTACCGGCGCTATCGCGAGCAGGTGTCGATGCTGATCCCGCTGCCCGGCCGCAAGGCCGACAGCCGACGGCGCCGAGCGATCGCGCGCCGCGAGCGCGGCAGCGCAGCGGCTCGTGAAGATCGATCGAGAGAGGGGATCGGAATGGCGCGCGCGTTGGCCAAGAAGGTCGAGACCAGCACCACGCTGCTGGAAGCGGCCAAGAAGGTGCTGCGCCAGAACGGCTATGCCGGCCTGTCGACGCGCGACGTGGCGCGCCGCCGCCGGCGTGCCGCTCGAGCCAGATCCACTACCACTTCGGCTCCAAGCAGGGGCTGATGCTGGCGCTGTTCGAGTATCTCAACGCCCAGCTGCTCGATCGCCAGAACGCGCATGTTCGCCGACACGACGCTCAGCTTGTCGCAGCGCTGGGACCGCGCCTGCGACTATCTCGACGACGACATCGCCTCGGGCTACGTGCGCGTCCTGCAGGAGCTGATCGCCGCGAGCTGGTCCGACGCCGCGGTCGCCAAGGTGGTCCGCGCCGGCCTGCATGGGCTGGTTCGATCTCATCATCGGCGTCGCGCGCAAGGCCGAGCGCGAAGCTGGGCGGCCTGGGCCCGCTTCTCGCCCGAGGAGGTCGCCGCGCTCGATCGCGCAGCGCCTTCATCGGCGCGCGAAAGCCTCTATCTGCTCGGCGCTCGAGAAGAAAGGCGTGCCGGTGCGCCAGGCGCTGCGGCGCGTCGGCGATCTCATCCGCATGGCCGAAGCCAAGTCGATCGGCGAGGTGATGTCATGCGCGCGAAGCTGCCCAGCACAGGAAGGCTTCGTCGAACGCGACGGCGTGAAGCATCCACTACGAGGTCTACGGCAGACGGCCCGCAGACGATGGTCTTCCGTGCCGCCCTGGAGCATCGTCCATTCGCGCGTCTACAAGGCGCAGCTGCCCTATTTCAGCGAGCGCTTCCGCTGCATCGCCTACGACGCGCCGCGGCAACGGCCAGTCCGACCGGCCGGACGACGTGGCGGCCTACTCGCTCGACAACTACGTGGCCGACGCGCTGGCGGTCATGGACGCCACCGATGCCGGACAAGGCCATCCTGGTCGGCCTCTCCTACGGCGGCCTGCTCGCCTGCGTGCTGGCCGCGCTACCATCCCGAGCGGGTGAAGGCCGCCATCCTGGCCGGCACGGTGGCGACCGTCGGGCCCGGCTACCCCTACATGACGCCCAGCATTTCCTCGCCGAGCAGCGAGCAGCTTCGAGGGCTGGGACAAGTACAACCGCGCCCATTGGCTGGCGGACTATCCCGACTTCGCCGAGCACTTCGTCCGCAACATCTGCTCCGAGCCGCACTCGACCAAGCAGATCGAGGACGGCATCGCCTGGGCGGCCGAGACCACCGGCCCGGTGCTGGTCAAGACCGTGGAAGCGCGGACGATCCTGCCGACGTTCGACGTCAGCGAGGCGATGTATCGCAAGATCCGCTGCCCGATGCTGGCGATCCACGGCGACGACGACCAGATCCAGCCCCACGGGCGCGCGCAGGCTCGTGGCCGAGCTGCACAGGCGCCGAGCTCGTGACCATTCCGGGCGGCGGCCACAATCCGCTCGGCCGCTTCCCGCCGAAGTGCAACGCCCTGATCATCGATTTCCTCGACCGCAGGCTCGGCATTGCCGCGCCCGAAGCCGGCGCGAACAAGGCCGGCAGGCCGCGGAAAGCCAAGCGGGCGCTCTATCTCTCCTCGCCGATCGGCCTCGGGCACGGGCGGCGCGACATCGCCATCGCGCGCGAGCTGCGCAAGCTGCATCCCGACCTCGAGGTCGACTGGCTGGCGCAGGATCCGGTGACGCGCCTGCTCGAGGCCAGCGGCGAGCGCATCCATCCGCTGAGCGCGCGGCTGGCCAGCGAGATCGCGGCACATCGAGCTGAAGTCGGGCGAGCACGATCTGCACTGCCTTCCAGGCGATCCGCCGCATGGACGAGGTGCTGATCGCCAACTTCATGATCTTCCAGGATGCCGTCGACGAGGGCGGCTACGACCTGGTGATCGCCGACGAGGCCTGGGACATCGACCATTACTGGCACGAGCATCCGGAGCTGAAGAAGGCCAAGCTCGCCTGGTTCACCGACTTCGTCGGCTACGTGCCGATGCCGTCGGGCGGCGAGCGCGAGGCCTTCCTGACGGCCGACTACAACGCCGAGATGATCGAGCCACATCGAGCGCCATCCCGGCGTGCGCGACCGCGCCATCTTCGTCGGTCGACCCGAGGACATCGTGCCGCTCGTCGTTCGGCAAGGACCTGCCGGCGATGCGCGACTGGATGCCCAAGCACTTCGACTTCGCGGGCTACATCATCGGCGAGCATCCCGCAGACCTTCGGCAGCCGCGCCGAGCTGCGCGCAGCAGCCTGGGCTACCGGCCGGACGAGCGGGTGTGCATCGTCACGGTCGGCGGCTCGGGCGTCGGCACGCATCTGATCAAGCGCATCCTGCAGAGCTGGCCGATGGCGCGCGCCAGGCTGCCCGAGCTGCGCATGATCGCTGGTCGCCGGCCCGCGCATCGATCCGCGCTCGCTCGACGCGCCGGCCGGCGTCGAGGTGCGCGCCTTCGTGCCCAACCTCGACCGCCATCTCGCGGCCTGCGATCTGGCGCTGGTGCAGGGCGGCCTCACGACCTGCATGGAGCTCACCGCGGCCGGAACGCCGTTCCTCTACTTCCCGCTCAAGAACCATTTCGAGCAGAACTTCCACGTCGCCCACCGCCTCGATCGTCTACGGCGCCGGGCGGCGGATGGAGTTCGCGACCTCGACGCCGGACGTGATCGCCGAGGCGATGATCGGCGAGCTGGCGCGCGCCGGTTGACTCTGCCGCCGATGAAGCCGAAGGCGCGGCGCGCGCCGCCGGATGCTGGCCGGATCGGTTGTAGAGCATCGCGCGTCAACGCAAAGGCGACATCCGCTGCCATACGAGCGACCGCAGAGCGGAGAAGGCGGGTCTTTCCGCTCTTTGTACAGCGACGTCGCCCGCAGAATATGTCGCGGAAAGCAGGCGAGTTGACCTGCTCCGCACGCCAGCTAAAGGGGGCGGCGTCGCTACCCCGGTGATCCGGAGTGAAGCATCCATGCAGCAATACGTAACTGAACGTGAAGCACA